>Ga0316604_10000401_pt1 | contig 55157 bp, 34 predicted proteins | sample OWC_soil_day20_C_FD_207650 | JGI IMG/M metagenome (GOLD analysis project Ga0316604, IMG submission 207650) | Wetland soil microbial communities from Old Woman Creek delta, Ohio, United States - OWC_soil_day20_CT | ecosystem: Environmental > Terrestrial > Soil > Wetlands | place: USA: Ohio...
GTACAAAATGCATGGTCGTTACTTTATTTTTCTCGATCGACCTTACTATTTCTTCAGGCTCTTTTTCGCCGCCTGGTCTTAACATACAAACCCTTGCTCCTATGAAGAACCACCATAAAATCTCCCATACCGATACATCAAAAGTAAAGGGCGTTTTTTGCATGATAACGTCTTTGGGTTCAAGCCTATAGTAATCTTGCATCCAATTGATTCTATTGATAACAGAGTGATGTTCAATCATTACCCCTTTCGGTTTTCCGGTGGAGCCAGAAGTATAGATTACATAGGCCAAATCATGAGAATTGTTTTCTAATGGCAGGTTGGATTCGTCGCCACAATATAAACTTACATCGTCTAAATCAATTACATGGCCCTTAAATGGGACTCTATTAAGGAAACGACTCTGGGTTAGTAGAATCCTGGTTCCACTGTCTTCCAACATGTAGCTGATTCTTTCCTCTGGGTAATCCGGAGCTATAGGCAAATAGGCTCCTCCTGCTTTCAATATCCAGATAATCCCGATAATCATTTCAAAGGAACGTTCCACCATGATGCCTACCAAACGATTTGCTTTTACCCCTTTATTCCGTAATACTCTTGCCAATTGGTTCGTCTTGTTATTTAATTCTTGATAAGTAAGCCGCTGGTCCTCAAAGACCACGGCGATGTTATCCGGATTTTTTTCAACCTGTTCTTCAAATACTCTCTGAATTGTCTGTTCTCTTGGATAAGCAACGTCTGTATTATTAAAATCAAATAAGATGTTTCTTTTTTCATCCTCAGATAAAATTTCTATTTCAGATAGTTTGATTTGAGGATTTTGGGTTACCTCCCGGAAGTAATGAAACAGGTGATCAATCACCTGTTTCATTACTTGTTCCGTATAAAGATTTTCATTATATTCCAATGTAACCTCTATGGAATCTTCCAGCAGCAAAAAAGAAAATAATGTATCAATTTTTAAATCATCAATGATTGTCTTCTCGTGAATGTTTTCCAGTAAAACGACTGTCTTAAAAGCTAAGCCTTCATCACCTGGGGAGCACAATTTCAGCTTTTCATAAATAGCATCAAGAGGATAATTTTGATAACTATCAGCCTCAATGACAATGTTTTTTATTTTTCCCAAGAAGTCGCTAAAGGTCGCCCCCACATCAATGTTGCTTCTGAGCGGTAAAATACTATTTAAATATATGCTATCTATATCTACGCCTTGTTTAAACACAGGCATACCTACTAAAAGATCGCAATTAGCGGTATATCTGTACAGCAGATATTTTATACCAGATAACAGAATTACATAGGTAGCATATTCAGAGCGATTGCTTAAATGAACTATTTTTTGAAAAACCTTGCTTGAGAGTTTGCGTTTAAATATCGCTTTTGTATATCCAATTTGATTTTGATCATTATTGGCAGAAAAACCATCACTATTTATCTCACCGTCTAATTTCTTCATCCAATACATTTTTTCTTCTTCATAATCCCCGCTTGATACGATAATATTTCGAGAATGTTTATCCAACAACATGCAGCGCTCCTCCTACTCTTACTTACTTGTTTTAGAAATTAAAATCCAAATTCTGTTGAATCCCTTTGTGTTTCACATACCGTTTTTCTAAAGAAATCATTTTTATTACGATGTCTTTATTTTTCGTAACTTGCTGAAGAATTTTACAATAGTCGTTTAAAATTCGTTTCGCCGTATCTTCGGTAAACAACTTAGTATAATACTCCAGCATCAGCTCCAACCCGCCATTTCCTTCTGCCGCATATAAGGTCAGATCAAATTTTGCCGTTTTATTATCCCATTCATAGGGAATAAATCGTAACGTTCCCATTTCCAGTGGCTTCATTTCAATGTTTTGTAGAGCAAACATGGTGTCAAATAATGGATTTCTATTTAACTCCCTGGACATATCCAATTTTTCCACCAGCTTTTCAAATTGATAGTCTTGATGCTCATAGGCACTGAGGGCATGTTCTTTGACCTCTTGTAAAAACTCCTGGAAGCTTTTCTCTCCTGCCGGGTAGTTCCTCATGGGCAGGGTATTAACAAACATACCTACCAGATTTTCTAAATCTGCATGAGGTCTGCCTGCAATGGGCGTTCCCACGATTATATCTTCTTGACCAGCATGTTTCGCCAGTAAGACGTTATATGCCGCCAGCAACACCATATATAAAGTGGTGCCGGTTTGACTGGCAAGTGTGTGTAACTCTCCCGTCAGTTCTTCTCCTAAACTAAGACTCAGCCGGTCTCCCTCAAAGCTTCTGACGACTGGTCGTGAATAATCACTTGGCATATTCAATACGGGAAGTTCTCCCGCAAAGGTCTGCATCCAATATGCTTCCTGTTTTTTAAACCCTTCAGTCCGAGACATCTTGCCCTGCCAAGCCGAAAAGTCTTTGTATTGGACTTTAAATTCCGGCAGTTCCTGCCTGTCATACAAGCTTGCCAGTTCTTTGATTAAAATCCCGATAGACACACCATCAGATATAATATGGTGCATATCAAATAATACAATATGCTTATTTTTTTCGACCAATTCTACCAATCCCACTCTTAGTAACGGAGCTTTACTTAGATCAAAGGGGCGTACAAAAGTTTGAATGATATCGTGTATATCTTTTTCAGCCCCTTGTATGCAGTCGATTGTAAAATCAATTTCTGGATGTACTCTTTGTACTGGTTCTCCAGCGATTACAACAAAGGAGGTTCGTAACGTTTCGTGCCTCCCTATCAGTTTTTTCCATACCTCTTCAAACCAATCCTTGTCTAAAGAACCTTCCACCTCAAGAGCAGCGGGCATGTTATAGGTCGTACCGTTATTTGCAAACTGACTTAGGATAAACATTCTCTTTTGCGCCGATGATACCGGATAGTATTCCTGCGGGGTTACCTGTTCGATACCAGCATAGTTTTGTTGTACCGAGCCTTCAATCATTTTGCTCAGTTCCTTAATGGTTTGGGATTTAAACACATCCTGCAAAGATACTTCTACCCCAAATTCCTTATGAATTCTGGCTGCAAGGGTTATTGTTTTTAGGGAATGTCCTCCGAGCTCAAAAAAGTTATCTTCGATCCCTACTTTTTCAATTCCTAAAACATCCTGCCAAATTTGCGCCAGGGTTTCTTCCCTTTTGTTTCTCGGTGCTGCGTACTCCATTCCAGCTCCAAGCCTTTCTTCCGGCTCTGGCAGTGCTTTTCTGTCAATCTTCCCATTGGGCGTTAACGGCATCGTCTCAAGTTGTACAAAAGTCGACGGAATCATGTAATCCGGCAAAATTCCACCTAAATACTTTCTAAGCTCCGCAACACTAAGCTCCCTCTCGACTACAATATAAGCACACAGGTACTTCTGACCGCTTCCATCGTCCTTCGTCATAACAACCGTTTCTTTTATGGACGGATGGTTCATCAGTCCAATTTCAATCTCACCCAGTTCAATCCTAAAACCTCTAATCTTCACTTGATAATCAATGCGGCCTAAGAATTCAATATTCCCGTCCGGCAGCCATCTAGCCAGGTCGCCTGTCCGGTACATCTTTTTACCAGGTGCAAAAGGGTTTTCTACAAATTTCTCTGCTGTCAATTCCGGTCTATTCAAATAACCTCTGGCTAATCCATCTCCCGCTATGCACAGTTCCCCAGCTACTCCGATGGGCTGCAATTTGTTATTTCTATCTACAATATAGATTTGAGTGTTGTCTATAGGACGACCTATAGGAGGAAGCATATCCTTATGCGCATCAGGACTTACACTGGTCCAAGTCGCCACCACCGTATTCTCCGTAGGCCCATAATGGTTGAGCAAGGTAAAGGGCAACTCACGGGAAGGTCTGCGATGCAATTTATCGCCACCTGTTAACAATGCCCTTAAAGGTAAATCAAAAGACCAATCCTCAGCCAAAAGTGCTTCAGCCATGGGTGTCGGCATAAAGCTTATCGTAATCTGATTGTCTTTTAGCCATTGAATGAGTCCGGTTCCAGAGGTTCTAGTTTCCTTATTGGGAATATACAGCCCCGCACCAGAGGCTAGATAAGGCCATATTTCCCATACAGCAGCATCAAAGGCTTGACCGGCCAGTTGACTTGCCCTGTCCTCCTGGGTGATGTTGTATACCCGTCGGTGCCAGGATATCAGATTAACAAGACTGGCATGCTCAATCTCAACGCCTTTGGGTTTTCCCGTCGACCCCGAGGTATAAATCACATACGCTAAATCCCGTGAATCCGTTTTCAAATATAGATTATCATCATTTCCATAATACAAATTTTCATCGTCTAATAGGAGGATTTCGCCATGAAAAACGTCTTTATGAACCAAGTGTTTCTGGGTTAATAAGATATTGGCTCCGCTGTCTGCCAGCATATAACTGATTCTTTCCTCCGGATAATCTGGATCAATAGGCAGATAAACTCCTCCAGCTTTTAAAATCCCAATCATCCCAACCATCATTTCCGGAGATCGATCGGTTAAGATACCTACAATATTGTGTGGTTTTACGCCCTTATTTTCTAATATCCGTGCCAGTTGGTTCCCTTTGCGGTTCAACTCCTGATAGGTTAGGCGCTGTGTTCCAAACACGACTGCGGTTGTATCCCTCGGCAAGTTTTCTACCTGTTCTTCAAAGAGTTCTAAAGCAGTTTTATTTTTCGGATAAACCATTTGAGTATTATTAAAATCAATTAATATTTGTTGTTTTTCATCATCTGCCAGCATTTCAATTGCCGCTAATCGAATGTGCGGTTCATTGATAATGGATTTAAGCGTGTTGATAAAGTGTTTTCCAAAGCGATCCATTGTTTCTTTTCTAAAGAGCTTACTATAATATTCCACAATAAACTCCAAACGATTATTTCTTTCAAGAGCTTGGCAGGTTAAATCAAATTTAGCCGTCTTATTGCTAAGTTCATAGGGGGTAAACTGTAAATCCCCCATTCGAAGTGCTGATATGTCCACATTTTGCAGAGTAAACATGGTATCAAATAAGGGATTTCGGTTTAAGCTTCTCGGTATATCCAGTTTGTTCACCAATTCTTCAAATTGATAGTCCTGATGTTCATAACCAGCAAGTGCATTTTCCTTAACCTCCTGCAAAAATTCCAGGAAAGTTTTGTTTCCTTCTGGGTAATTCCGCATCGCCAGCGTATTGACAAATACACCGATTAGATTCTCTAAATCCGCATGAGACCTACCTGCAATTGGCGTCCCTACGATAATGTCTTCCTGACCGCTATACTTGGATAGTACAACATTGTAGGCCGCGAGCAACACCATATACAACGTCGTACCAGTTTGCCCAGCAAGTTCGTTTAACTCCGCTGTTAATTCTTCTCCTAAAATAAATTCCAACCGTTCACCTTCAAAACTTCTAACCGATGGTCTTGGATAATCGCTTGGCAGATTGAGTACCGGAAGTTCTCCTGCAAAGTTCTGTAGCCAATATGCTTCCTGCTGTTTAAAATTCTTGCTTATCAGCAGATTATTTTGCCAAGCCGAAAAGTCTTTGTACTGGATTCTTAATTTCGGCAATTCCTGACCATCATACAAGCTAGCCAATTCTTTTACCAAAATTCCCATAGATACACCATCAGATATGATATGGTGCATATCATATAACACCATATACTTGCTCTCTGCCATTTCCACCAGGGTCACTCTGAATAACGGAGCTCTACTTAAATCAAAAGGACGGATAAAATCGTTAACGATTTGGGCTGCATTTTCTTCTTTCCCTTTCAACCAGTCAATGGTAAAAGCAAGTTCTTGATGAACTCGTTGTACAGGTTCCCCACCGATTAGTTCAAAGGAGGTACGTAAGGTTTCATGCCGCTCAACAAGTCTTTTTATGGCTTGTTCAAAATCGTCCTTGTCTAAATAACCTTCCATCATAAAGGCGGCTGGCATATTATAGGTTATATCCTTCGTTTCGAACTGATTGAGCACAAACATTCTCTTTTGCGCCGAGGATACCGGATAGTACTCTCGCTCGGTCACCGATTCAATGGCTACATAGCTATTTTCCCCTGCACCTTCCATGATTTTGATAAACTCTTTGATCGTTTGCGCTTTAAATACTTCCTGCAGTGGCACCTCGACCCCAAACTCTTTATGGATTTTAGCAACGAGAGTTATCGCTTTTAACGAATGACCTCCAAGCTCAAAAAAGTTATCTTCAATCCCAACTTTTTCAACGCCTAAGACCTCCTGCCATACTTTAGCCAGTTTTTCTTCCGCTGCGTTCCTGGGTGCCACGTATTCAGTGCCCGCATTAATATTACCATCAGGCTCAGGAAGCATCTTCCTGTCGATCTTCCCATTGGACGTCAAGGGCATCTTGTCAAGCTGCACAAAGACCGATGGGATCATGTAATCAGGCAGTCTTCTCGCTAAATGCTCTCTAATCTCGGTAATGGCGAGTTCCTGCTCGATTACGATATAAGCACATAAGTACTTACTACCGCTTACATCATCTTTCGCAATCACCAATGCTTCCTTAATGAATGGATGGTTTATCAATTCGGCTTCAATCTCACCTAATTCAATCCGGAAACCTCTTATCTTAACTTGATGATCCATTCGTCCTAAGAATTCAATATTGCCATCGGTTAGCCATTTGGCAAGGTCACCCGTCCGATACATTCTCTCACCTGGCTCAAATGGATTTTCTACAAACTTCTCTGCTGTTAATTCCGGCCTATTTAAATACCCTCTGGCCAAACCAGCACCAGAGATACACAGTTCTCCCGGAGCACCGATAGGCTGTAGTCTGCTTACCTGATCCAGTATATAAATAGAGGTATTAGCAATAGGTACACCAATCGGTATGCTCAGGTCACCATCTGCAAGATGATTTATTTCATAGTAAGTTGCATAAACTGTGGTTTCCGTCGGACCATAAACATGGACGATCCTGCCCCTTCCCAGATATTCGTAGGCCTTGCGTACATGTCTTGCCGAACTTTGTTCCCCTCCAAAAAGCACTTTTCTTACGTTTTTCAAACATTCAATATTCACATCTACCAACGTATTAAACAGGGCAGTGGTAATGAAGAAGACCGTTACTTTTTCTCTTTCGATCACCTTGGCTAACCGATTCATATCCAACACGCACGCCTTGTCAACAAGTACAAGCTTCCCTCCGTTTAGCAGTGCTCCATAAATATCAAACACCGAACCGTCAAAGGCATAGTTCGATAATTGCAGCAAGACATCCTCACTCGTTATCTCAATATAGTTTGCATTTTTGACAACGCGGGCTACATTGTAGTGCATGGTCAGATTTCCTTTGGGTTTCCCTGTCGACCCTGAGGTATAGATCACATAGGCTAAATCCTGGGCGGTATTTTCTTTTACTACGTTGTCAATATCGCCCTGGTATAGTTGCTGATCGTCCACATGGATGATATCTCCGATAAACGCGACTTTTTCCCTCAGCGATTGCTGCGTAACCAGAATTCCTGTTTTGCTGTCTTCCAGCATATATTTGATTCTATCCTCTGGATAGTCCGGATCAATGGGCATATAGGCTCCTCCGGCCTTTAGAATTCCCATGATTCCAATGATCATATCCGGTGAACGTTCCACCATCATTCCGATAATACTGTTATTTCTTACCCCCTTATTTCTCAGCACTCTTGCCAGTTGATTGGCTTTGTTATTCAGTTCCTTATAGGTAAGCTGCTGCTCTTCAAAGATTACAGCGATATGATCCGGAGCTTTTTCTACCTGCTCCTCGAACAATTCTTGAATGGTCTTATCCTTTGGATAGGCTGTTTTCGTATTGTTAAATTCAATGAGGATTTGGTCTTTCTCTTCATCAGATACCAGTTCAATATTCCCCAGTTTGATTTCCGGCTGATCTACTACGCTGTTCAGTACACTAACAAAGTGCCTTCTCATCCTTTGCGCCGTTTCTGGTTTAAATAGTTTACTATCGTACTCCAGCGTAAACTCTAAACAATTGTTTCTTTCTGCTGCTTCTAAGGTTAGATCAAATTTTGCGATTTTATTGTCCAATTCATAGGGAGAAAATCTTAAATTTCCAATTGCTAGTACGGCATGATCTGTATTTTGAAGAGCAAACATCGTATCAAACAGCGGATTTCTACTTAAATTCCTTGGTATATCCAGCTTATCCACCAGTTCTTCAAATTGATAATCCTGATGTTCATAGCCCATGAGGGCATTGACTTTAACTTCTTGTAAAAATTCCAGGAAGCTTTTATTTTTTCCAGGATAATTTCGCATCGCCAGCGTGTTCACAAACATGCCCACCATGTTTTCCAAATCCGCATGGGGTCTGCCTGCAATGGGTGATCCTACAATAATATCTTCTTGCCCGGTATATTTTGATAGTACGACATTATAGGCGGCCAGCAGTACCATATACAGGGTCGTGCCATTGTCCATGGCTAGCCGGTTCAACTCTCCTGTCAATTCTTCTCCTAATTCAAAGTTCAGTCGGTCCCCTTCAAAGCTCCGAATGGCTGGTCTTGGATAATCACTTGGCATATTAAGTACTGGAAGTTCTCCTGCAAAAGTCTGTAACCAGTAAGCTTCCTGCTGCTTAAACCTTTCAGTTGTCAGCAGGTCATTTTGCCAAGCCGAAAAATCTTTATATTGAATCCTCAGTTCCGGCAATTCCTGACCTTCACAAAGCCTTGTCAGTTCTTTGACTAAAATTCTCATGGATACACCATCAGATACAATATGATGCATGTCAAATAACACGACATGCAGGTTTTCGGTTAGTTGTACCAAACCCACTCTAAGTAACGGAGCCTTGCTTAGATCAAAGGGACGCACAAAGGTTTGGATGATATTCGGTATATCCTCTTTTGTCCCTGGGATTAAGTCCACAGTAAACTTAATCTCTTCATGGACCCTTTGTACCGGTTCCCCGTCGATGACCTCAAAGGAAGTTCGCAATGTTTCGTGTCTCTGAACAAGCTTTTGCCATACTTTCTCTAATCGATCTTTGTCTAAAGCACCTTCTACTTCAAATGCCGCTGGCATATTATACGTCGTGTCAGCTGTTTCAAACTGACTCAGAATAAACATTCTCTTTTGCGCTGAGGATACCGGATAATACTGCTGCTTGGCAACTGGTTCGATAGCCGCATAGCTAGTATGCACAGCACCTTCAACAGCCTTGCTAAGTTCTTTGACAGTCTGTGCCTTAAATACTTGAGTGAGCGGCACTTCGACCCCAAATTCCTTATGGATTTTAGCTACCAGAGTTACCGCTTTTAATGAGTGACCTCCAAGCTCAAAGAAGTTATCTTCAATCCCGACTTTTTCAACACTTAAGACATTCTCCCAGATTTTAGCCAGTTTTTCTTCCACTTCATTTCGCGGTGCTACATACTCTCTTCCCGTGTTGCCCCTTCCCTCTGGCTCCGGCAGTGCTTTCCTATCAATCTTCCCGTTTAGGGTTAGCGGCATCTTCTCAAGCTGGACAAAACTTGCTGGGATCATATAATCGGGCACGACCTTAGCTAAATATTCCCTGAGCTCTGCAATGGTCACCTCCCGCTCGGCTACGATATAGGCACACAGGTATTTTTGACCAGTTATATCCTCCTTGGCAATGACAACTGTTTCTTTTATCCATTTATGATTTAGTAACTGGACTTCGATTTCGCCTAACTCGATTCTAAATCCTCGAATTTTGACTTGATGATCTATTCTACCAAAGAACTCTATGGTTCCATTGGGCAGCCATCTGGCCAAATCCCCTGTCCTATACATTCTCTCTCCTGGTATGAAAGGATTTTCCATAAACTTTTCTGCCGTTAATTCAGGGTTGTTTAGATACCCCTTGCCGACTCCTTGTCCACCAATATAGACCTCTCCTATGGCATTTACCGGAAGAACCGATAAATGTTCTCCCAATATATAGACTTTTACGTTGGAGATGGGCTTGCCAATAGGAACAATATCTCCAGAATGATTTTCACCACAATCCACCTCATGAACAGTGGCGACATCACAACACTCTGTGGGTCCGTAAACATTTGTAATCTTAATTGGGGAATTGTTAAAGTGATTGAGAAATTCCTGTACCACTGCATAGGAAAGTGCTTCTCCGCCTATCAGGAATTCTTTGACGCCTAAGTATTCGTCACTTTTAGAAATGGAATTGAACACACTAAGATGCGCTGGTGTTCCGTCAGAAATATCAATTTCATTTTTGCGATAAAAATTGAGTAATCCCGCCCGCTCAAATCGTATATTTTCTGGCACGATGCACAAATGATGTCCTAATAAAAGAGCTGGGAAAATCTGTTTGACTGAAGCATCAAAAACATATGGCGATAATAACGCTACATTTAAAACAGAAGCATATTCACCATATACACGATCTCTTAGACCATAAACCAGATTTATGACATTACGCTGTTCAATCATAACTCCTTTGGGCTTTCCGGTCGTACCTGATGTATATATCACATAGGCTAAATCATTAGGTTTGTTCAGGATACTGACATTTGAAGATTCTTCGCAAGCTATATTTTCATCTTCAAGGTCAATTATCTCTATGCCTACGGGTGCCTGCCTGATAAAACAATTTTGTGTAATAAGGATATTAGCTTGGCTATTTTCGAGCATATACGCTATTCTTTCTTTCCCATGCTCAGGATCAATGGGCAGATAGGCTCCTCCGGCCTTCAAGATTCCTACTAGCCCAATCATCATTTCCAGAGACCGTTCCACCATGATGCCTACAATGCTATTTGGTTGTACCCCCTTATTTCTTAATACTTTCGCCAATTGGTTGGCTTTGTTGTTTAACTCTTCATAGGTTAAATGCTGCTCTGCAAAAGTTACAGCAATGTGATCGGGTGTTGTTCTAACCTGTTCCTCAAACAACTCAGAAATTGTTTTATCCGTCGGATAGACAGCTTCTTTGTTATTGAAATCAACCAATAGCTGTTTCTTTTCATTTTCTGCAAGCATATTGATTTTCGTCAGTTTGTTTTCTGGCTGAGCTACGATGCTGCTTAGTAGATTAACAAAGTGTCTGCCAAATCGTTCAATCGTCTCTTTCTTAAAGAGTTTGTTATAGTACTCCAACGTAAACTCCAGGCGTTTATTTCTTTCGATTGCTCGTAAGGTCAGATCAAATTTCGCTGTCTTATTGTCAAGTTTATAGGCTAAAAATTGTAATTCTCCTATTTTAAGCTCTGCTATATCCACATTCTGGAGACTAAATAAAGTGCTAAACAGAGGATTTCTGCTTAAGTCTCTCGGTATATCCAATTTTTCCACCAGTTCTTCAAATTGATAGTCCTGATGTTCATAGCCCGAGAGTGCATTTAATTTGACCTCTTGCAAAAATTCCAGAAAGCTTTTATTTCCTTCTGGATAGTTTCTCATTGCCAATGTGTTGACAAACATACCGACGATATTTTCCAAATCATCATGGGATCTACCTGCAATTGGCGACCCTACGATGATATCTTCCTGACCAGTATATTTTGATAGTGCTACATTATACGCCGCCAATAGCACCATATACATGGTCGTTCCAGTTTGGCCGGCAAGTTTGTTTAACGCTTCTGTCAATTCTTCTCCCAAGACAAATTCCAGCTCATCGCCGTCAAAGCTTCTGATGGACGGTCTTGTATAGTCACTTGGCATATTGAGTACCGGAATTTCTCCCGCAAAAACCTGTAACCAGTATGCTTCCTGTTGTTTAAAACTTTCGGTAACCAGCAGATTATTTTGCCAAGCAGAAAAATCTTTGTACTGGATTCTTAACTCCGGCAGTTCCCGCCCTTCATACAAGCTTGCCAATTCCTTAACTAAAATTCCTACAGATACACCATCAGATATAATATGGTGCATATCAAATAGTACAACGTAATTCTCCGTGGATAATTCTACCAGATTTACTCTAAGTAATGGAGCTTTACCTAAATCAAAGGGACGGACAAAGGCTTGAAAAATATTTAGTATATCTTGATTTGCCCCTTCACGGTAATTCATCGTAAAATTACATTCTTCGTGAACTCTTTGTACAGGTTCTCCATTGATAAATTCGAAGGAGGTTCGTAAGGTCTCGTGCCGCTGAACAAGTTTTTGCAAAGCTTGCTCAAATCGTTCCTTATCTAAAGAACCTTCTACCTTAAATGCGGCTGGCATATTATAGGCAGTATCCTTAGCTTCGAATTGGTTCAGGATAAACATTCTCTTTTGTGCCGAAGATACCGGATAGTATTCTTGCTTAGCTGCCAGTTCAATAGCCGCATAGCTATTTTGTACCGCATCTCTGATTGTCTTAAACAGTTCTTTGACTGTTTGGGCTTTAAATACCTCCTGCAGTGGCACCTCTGCGCCGAATTCTTTGTGAATTTTGGCGACAAGGGTTATGGCTTTTAGGGAATGTCCGCCTAATTCAAAAAAATTATCTTCAATCCCGACTTTTTCCACCCCTAAAACATCCTGCCAGATTGTAGCCAGTTTTTCTTCCCCTTCATTGCGCGGCGCTACATACTCTGCCCTCGCATTCATTTTTCCTTCCGGTTCCGGTAATGCCTTTCTGTCGATCTTGCCATTTGGCGTTAGCGGCATTTTGTCAAGCTGTACAAAGGTTGACGGGATCATGTACTCGGGCAGCGTTTTTATTAAATGTTCCTTAACTTCCAGTACCGTGAGCTCTTGCGTGACTACAATGTAGGCACATAGATATTTATAGCCGGTTATTTCTTCCTTCGCAACAACTAATGCTTCTTTTATGGAAAGATGGTTTAACAATTCGCCTTCAATCTCGCCCAATTCGATCCGGAAACCTCTTATCTTGACTTGATGATCAATTCGCCCTAAGAATTCAATATTGCCATCCGGCAGCCATCTGGCAAGGTCGCCTGTCCGGTACATTCTCTCACCCGGCACGAATGGATCCGCTACAAACTTCTCAGCCGACAATTCCGGTCTGTTCAAATACCCTGTAGCTAAACCGTCCCCGGATATGCACAGTTCTCCCGGAGCACCAATTGGCTGTAGATTTCCGCCTTGATCCAGTATATAAATAAAGGTATTGGCAATAGGAGCCCCAATAGGTACGCTCAATTCTCCATCATCGATATGTTTCACCTCATAATAGGTGGCAAAAACCGTGCTCTCTGTGGGACCATAAACATGTATAATTCTGCCTTTGCCCATATATTCGAAGGCTTTGCGTACATGTCTTACTGAGCTCATTTCTCCACCAAAGAGTACTTTTCTTACATTTTTCAAACATTCCATATTGACGTCCACCAACGTATTGAACAGAGCAGTGGTAATAAAGAAGACTGTTACTTTTTCTTGTTCAATGACCTTGGCCAGCCTGTTCATATCCAGTATGCTCGCTTTGTCAACCAGTACAAGCTTTGCTCCGTTCAACAGCGCGCCATAAATATCAAATACAGAACCGTCAAAGGCATAATTGGATAACTGCAGCAGTACGTCTTTTTCGATGATCTCAATGTAGTTCGTGTTTTTGACAACCCGGACAACATTGTGATGCATGGTCAGATTTCCTTTAGGTTTTCCCGTGGAACCTGAGGTATAGATCACGTAAGCTAAATCCTGTGAGGTATTTTCTTTTGTTAGGTTTGTTGCGTCCCCTTGGTATAATTCCGAGTCATCCACATCAATGATGTCCCCGGTGAAGGTGATTGCTGCGGCCAAGTGTTTATGGGTTATTAAAATTCCTGTCCCGCTGTCTTCCAGTATATAGCTTACTCTTTCCTCCGGATATTCTGGATCAATAGGCAGGTACGCCCCTCCAGCCTTCAGAACTCCCATGATACCGATGATCATTTCCGGTGAACGTTCCACCATCATACCGATAATACGACTCTTTTCTACGCCTTTTTTTCTTAGCACCCTTGCCAGTTGATTGGCTTTATTGTTCAGTTCTTGATAAGTGAGCTGCTGTTCTTCAAAGACTACGGCAATATGGTGGGGATTCTTTTCCACCTGTTCTTCAAAGAGTTCCTGGATGGTCTTTTCCTTTGGATAGGCTGTTTTCGTATTATTAAAGTCAAGAAGAATTTGACGTGTCTCCTCTTTCGATACAAGTTCAATGTCCGCTAGCTTAATTTGCGGCTGTTCTACGATGCTGTTCAATACGTTTTCAACATGCCTACTGAGTCTTTCCATTGTTTCTTTCTTAAATAGTTTGGTATCATACTCTAATGTAAAATCTAGCTGGCTGCTTCTTTCTATTGCCTCTAAGGTTAAATCAAATTTCGCGATCTTATTGTCGAATTCATAGCGGGAAAATCTCAAATTTCCAATGCTCAGTTCCGCTATATCCACATTTTGGAGAGCAAACATCGTATCAAACAACGGATTTCTGCTTAAATTCCGTGGTATATCCAGCTTATCCACCAGTTCTTCGAATTGATAATCCTGATTTTCATAAGCCTTGAGTGCATTTTCTTTAACCTCTTGTAAAAATTCCAGAAAACTTTTATTTTTTTCCGGGTAATTTCGCATCGCCAGCGTATTAACAAATACACCGATAATATTATGCAAATCTGCATACTGTCTTCCTGCAATGGGTGATCCTACGATAATATCTTCCTGCCCGGTATATTTGGACAGTACAACATTATAGGCCGCCAGCAGCACCATATACAACGTCGTACCCGTTTCCATGGCGAGTTTATTCAATTCTCCCGTCACTTCTTCTCCCAGAGTAAATCGTAATACCTCTCCTTCAAAGCTTCTAACAAGTGGTCTTGGATAATCCCTTGGCATATTGATTACTGGAAGTTCTCCGGCAAAAGCTTTTAACCAATATGCTTCCTGCTGTTTTAACGCATCCCTTTGGAATGCACTGTTCTGCCAAAGGGCAAAATCTTTGTACTGGACTCTTAGTTCCGGTAATTCCTGACCTTCATATAAACTTGCCAGCTCTTTTATAAAAATCTCTGCTGTCACACCATCCGATATGATATGGTGCATATCGAATAATACGACATGCTCCTTTTCAGCTATTTCTATCAGCCCCACCCTAAAAAGCGGTGCTTTACTAAGATCAAAGGGACGTGCAAAGTTTTGAATGATGCCCGATAAATCTTCCCTTTGCCCTTGAATGAAATCGATAGCAAACTCTATCTCTTGATGAATCCTTTGGACAGGCTCCCCGTCAATGATCTCAAAAGAAGTCCGTAATGTCTCGTGTCTTTGAATAAGTCTGTTGAGCACACTCTCAAATTGGTGCTTGTTCAGAGCGCCTTCAACCTTAAAGACCACAAAATTATTATAGACAGTCTCCTTCGTTTCGAACTGATTCAAGATAAACATTCGCTTTTGTGCCGATGATACCAGATAATATTCCTGTTCCGGTGCTATAGGAATTCCTGAAATTCCAGCATCTGCTATCAATAGTTCCTGGATTTTTGCAACCATTTCCGCAATGCTGGGTCCCTGTAAAAAATATACCATTGGAACCATTACGTCTAGCGCTTTTTCAATTCTGTTTTTTAGCTCGACGGCCATGATAGAGTCAAGTCCTAAACTATTTAAAGAGGTATGAACATCCAGCTTTGCTTTTGCCATCCTCAATACCTGACCTGCCTGTTCACAAAGATAACTCTCTAACAAGTTGTAGTGCTCACCCTCATTTGCCCCTATAAGCTCTTTACGAATGCTGCTTTCCTGGTTGATGGCATTACTGACCGTTGCCGCCGCTTCGCCTTCCTCTAACAGCAAATCGGCAACCAGCGCAGATTTTCCAATCTGCTGGTATACGATACGCCAGCGTTCCCAATCCACATCCATGACCACAATCTGAGCCATATCTCTATTCATTACCTTATCCAATATCTGTAATCCATGCGTAGGTGATAATGCATTTATCCCCATACTGGTCGTGGATGACAGAATGTCAAAGCGTGCTGCCATACCGATTTCCGCCCAGGGACCCCAGTTAATGCTCAGTGCTGGTAATTTAAGATTATGCCGATAGTGCGCTAAAGCATCCAAGAAGGCATTTGCCGCCGCATAGCTCCCCAAGCGCGGCGAACCGACTACTGTGGAAATTGATGAGAATACAATGAAAAAGTCCAGCGGGACATCTTTTAGCAGATGGTGAAGCTGCCAAGCGCCCTGCACCTTTGGTCGTAGAACTTTGTTAAAGGAGTCCGAATCACACTCTGTCAGTAATTGATCAGCCACTGTCCCTGCCGCATGAACGACACCCCTTATCGGTGGCCAGCCTTCTTCACGGAAACTTGCAAGGAAATTCTTAAGCTGCTCTCCATCCGCCACATCGACCGCCGCCAAATGAACGCTGGCTCCCATAGACTCCAGTTCTTTAATGGTTCCGATTTGATGGGCCAGCCGATCTTCACTTTCAAGAACGCTATCCCATGCGGTGCGAGGCGGCAGCTCCGTTCTTCCCATCAGAATCAGCCTTCTAGCTCCTTGTTCCACCATCCAGCGTGCAACCTGCATGCCTAAATCTCCAAGTCCACCAGTTATCAAATATGTGCCGTTTATCTGCCAATAGAAAGGATTATTTCGCTCCCAGGACAAGCCATGGCGTTTCAGCCGAGCTACATAACGCGTTTCTTGACGGTAAGCAACCTGATCTTCTCCCTCCTGAACAAAAATATCTTCTAATAACATGTCTGCAGCTTGTTCACCTTGATCCTCAGGATCTAAATCTATTAAGCCACCCCACAATTCCTTTTGTTCGATGGCAATTGTCCGTCCCAACCCCCATAAAGGCGCCTGGATAAAATCCACAGGCTCTCCTTCTTCCAAAACCGCTTGACTGCCCCTTGTAATGAGCCATAACCGAGGCAATGCTCTAATACCATTTATGTTTAACTCCTGGATAATTTGAATTAGCTGGAGAACATGCAAACATCCTAGATTTTGAGCTTTTTCCAGGTCATCTGTGGTTATATTATTTTTGTCATTTGAACCGATACTCCAAGTATGTATAATTCCATGACAAACATCCAGAGCAGGATTCAGAACCGTATGCAAAAGCCGCTTCAAGTCCTCCTGTGATGAATTTATACTAAATGTATCTTCTGATAAACATTTGAAAGATTGCCCCGGATAGATCAATACTGTTCTTTCCCCTCGTTCGCTCAAGCCCTTGGCTGCCAATTCGCCAATACCTTCCCGCTGGGCAAAAATCAACCAGGTTTTTTGCCCTTTATTATCGGACATCACCTGATCCTCTCTACTTAACTCCTTAGGCTGCCACTCTAGCTTATACAGCCAACGGTCCAATTCGTCAGAAACAGTATGCTGAGGAATTGGATAAATAAGAGTATTCTTTTTCATTTCAAACCAGTATTGCTCCCGCTGCCAAGGATAAGTCGGCAGGGAGACGCACCGTGCACCTTCCTGATAAAGCTGCTCCCAGTTCACTGAATAACCGAGGGTGTAAAGACGCCCTAGAGAATTGAGCATTGCAGCCCCCTCAGGTTCCTGCCTGCGCAAGCTAGGCAACACAATTCCGTTTTTATCCTGTCGGCTTATGCTTTGCTTAACAGCATTAGAAAGTACCGGATGAGGGCTTATCTCTAAAAACACATTATACTCATCTGCAACTAAGCAATCCACAGCAGCAGCAAACAGTACTGATTCTCTGAGGTTTCTTACCCAATAATCAACATTAAGTTCCTGTCCTCCAATTAACTGCCCTGTAACTGTTGAGTAAATAGGAATCGTCGCTGCTTGTGACTGCAGCCCCTGAAGAGATTCCGCCAATTCACTCATCAACGGTTCCATCTGATAGCTGTGAAAAGCATAATTTACCGGTAACGCCTTACAAAATACGTTCCCTTGTTCCAGGGTCGTCATAATTTCGTCAATACTGGCAGGTTCGCCGGATAAAACCAATGAGGTTGGACCGTTATAACATGCGATAGAAACCTTATTTTCATATTTAACAAGCAGCGATTTGGCTTCTTCCCATGCAAGCTCAACTGCCACCGTTTTCCCCTGACCAGTCGTTCTCTGCATAAGCCTGCTGCGATGAAAAATAACCCGCACAGCGTCAGAGAGGCCCAAGGCTCCCGCAATGTATGCCGCTGCCACCTCACCCATACTGTGACCGACGACGGCTCCTGGCTGAATGCCCCATGCTATCCACAACCTGGCTAACGCTACTTGAACAGCAAAGAGAGCCGGTTGGACAAATTCCGTTTGATCCAAGCGACTCTTTGACTCTATTGCTGTTAATTCGGTAACCAATGACCAGTCTGCGTGCTGACTGAATAACACATCACACTCTTCTATTGTCTCCCGAAACACTGGTTCCTCTTGAAAAAGTTCCCGTCCCATCGCCCACCATTGAGGCCCCTGTCCGGAAAAAACGAAAACCAATTTAGATGAAGATCCAGAGAATCTTTGACCAGATTGAAGACTAGGGAAAACTTCTCCTTTAAGATACATCTCAAGATGATCTGCCACATCTTCCTTTGAGCTGACAACCAAGGCCAGGCGATGATCGTGATGACCACGACGGGCTCCGGCTGTATAGCATATATCCTTCAAAGAAAAATTATTGCCTTCTCCGCTTATATAGTCTCGATAAGACTGTGCCAAATCACGCAAAGCTTCCTGGTCAGACGCTGAAATAGGAAGCAGCTGCTTCGCCTTTGGTAAATAATTCATCATATTATGTTTTTTTATAGAGGTAGATTGAAAACTTTCCAGAACCACATGGGCATTCGTTCCACCAAAACCAAAGGAACTCACTCCAGCGAGGAGGGAAGAAGACATATCTGGCCATGGCCCCAGTTCTGTCTGCACACGTAGAGGTAATTCTTCAAATGGAATATAGGGATTTGGATTGTCAAAATGAAGACTGGCCGGAATTTGCCGATGTCTCATTGCCAGAGCAACTTTAATTAACCCTGCTATACCTGCCGCCGCTTCCAGATGGCCAATATTGGTCTTGGCTGAACCAATGAAGCAAGGATTTTCAGGGGATCGCTCTGTCGCAAGCACTTTTCCTAGTGCTTTAGCCTCAATAGGATCCCCCAAAGAAGTTCCTGTTCCATGGGCTTCAATATATTGAATTTTCCCAGGAGAAATGCCAGTCCGTCTATATGCTTCCCGCAGTACCTCTTCCTGGGCCGGACCGTTAGGCGCTGTCAACCCATTACTGCGCCCATCCTGGTTGACAGCACTCCCTGGAATCAATGCATAAATTGGATCATTATCCTGAAGAGCCTTGGATAATGATTTTAGTACTACAATTCCCGCACCTTCGCCTCGAACATAGCCGTTTGCCTCTGCGGAGAAGGTCTTGCAGCGACCATCAGGTGCTAACATGCCTGCTTTTGCAAAAGCGTCTGTAACCTCCGGCGACAACAAAAGATTGACGCCACCCGCTAAAGCAAGAGTTGATTCACCATTTTGCAAACTTTTACAAGCCAAATGTACCGCTACTAACGAAGATGAACATGCCGTATCAATTGACAAACTGGCGCCCTGAAAATTCAACAAATAAGAAATACGATTGGCAGCCACACTCCAAGCGTTGCCAGTGGCAGCATAAATATCCATTTCCGAGAAAGTTCTTAACATCGTACCATAATCGCAGCCGGAAATACCGACAAATACCCCTACAGATTGTCCGCTTAAGCGCTCAGGTACCTGCCCAGCATCTTCTAATGCCTCCCAGGCTACTTCCAACAATAACCGTTGCTGCGGATCCATACTAACAGCTTCCCGCGGTGAAATACCGAAAAATTGAGCATCAAATTCATCAATGTTATCAAGATATCCGCCCCAACTCATTTTCTCTCCTTTGATGCAAGGCTGCTCAGAATATCCTTGATTTCTCCTATAATCTGATGGTCGCTCACTTATCGCGTCTACACCATCTTTGAGCAAATCCCAGAAAGCTTTAGGTCCATTAGCTCCGGGAAAACGGCAGCCAATACCAATGATCGCAATTGGCTCTGGGATATGATCTTGCTTATCTATATCCTTGGCAGCAGGATCGTTAGGCACACTAGTCAGAAATCGCGTAATACTATCAATGGTAGGGTAATCCCATACTAAAGTTGGTGAGATATCTCTGCCTAACCATTCTCCCATTTCCCCTGTAATGGTTACTGCTTCAGCTGAATCTAACCCATAAGCAGATAATGGTTCACGAATGTCTATTTTATCCTTTGCCATTTTCAACCGTTCCGCCATTTGAGAAACCAGCCAGCTTTGAATTTCTTGACTTGTTTTTGTAATTTCAGTACTTGCTGCTTTCATATTGGTTTCTCCTGATACCCCGAAGTGCTCCTTATCCATTCACGATTCCCCTTTCAGCGCGCAGCGTTCCGTCCAATAAGCCCTTACGGCAGGCATGCCGTTGAATTTTTCCGCTTGAAGTCTTCGGAACACTGCCTGGTTTAAGCAGCAATATTTCATGAATCTGAAGCTCGTGATTGCTAAATACGCTCTTCTTAATCGCCGTATAAATTTCTTCTAGGATTTTATTTGGACCGTTTTCCCGTCGATCACCATCGACCTGATTCTTATTTACGCGAGGTCGGTATTGCCGTTCAATCTCAGCGACAATACCCAAACGTTCTTCACCGTCAATGTCAATAGAAAAGGCTGCACAACATCCAGGACGGATTGCTTCATGGCATTGGTCAACTGTTAGCTCTATATCTTGTGGGTAATGATTGGTACCCCTTATGATGATGAGATCTTTAAGGCGTCCTGTAACAAAGAGCTCACCCTCATGAATAAAACCTAGATCCCCAGTTCTTAAAAAAGGCCCTTCACCGCTGTCAGCTAGATATGCTTGGAAAACATTTTTGGTAATCTCAGGATTATTCCAATAACCCTGGGCGACGCTGGGACCAGAAACCCATATTTCCCCTACTTTATCAGGTGAGCATCGAACTAATGTCTCAGGATCAGTAATGACAAGCTTATGGTCCAGCCAAGTATGTCCGCAGCCAACAAGAACATGATCCTTCCTATTCTTATCACCAGTAGAGATAATATTTCTTTCCAGGTCCTGTGCACTAAACATCTTATATACAAAAGGTTCGCTTACTGCGCCTCCAGAAATCATTAACGTAGTTTCGGCCATTCCGTAACATGGATAAACAGCTTCCCGACTGAATCCAACTGACTCAAAAGCCGCCCCAAATTGTTCAATGGTATCATAGCGGACAGGTTCAGCTCCATTGAAAGCCGTTTTCCAAGTTGATAGATCCAGGGTTTTCTTTTGCTCCTCGGTAATTTTATTAATACATAACTCATAAGCAAAATTCGGACCTCCGCAAAATGTACCCTTATAGTCAGAAATTGCTTTCAGCCAGCGATATGGCTTTTGAAGAAAATCAACGGGCGACATAAAAATATAGGAACTGCCAGAATAAATAGTTTGAAGCACATTGGCCATCAATCCCATGTCATGATAAATGGGTAGCCATCCAACACTAACGCTGTCCTCATGAAGCTCAAAAGCTGTTTGAATCATCTTTTCATTATTAAGAACATTCCCGTGGCTTACCATAACGCCCTTTGGTGCTCCTACTGAACCGGAGGTATACTGAAGGAAAGCCAACGTATCTGACCTTATTGACGGTTCCTGCCATCGACTCGCAATTGCAGTGTTGATCTTATCTGTTGTTAACCATTGCACTTCGGATAAACCCTGTGTCTGGGCAATCACAGGTTCAAACTTTGATATAATAGATGAAGTAGACAGTACTGCCTGCGCTTTTGAATCCTGTACAATATTCTGGAGCCTTAATAAATTGCGATTAAGCCTTGGTGGATAAGCAGGTACCGCGATAACACCAGCATACAGGCATCCCATAAAAGCAACGATATAGTCCAGTCCCGCGGGATAAAGCAGTAAAGCACGTTCGCCCTTTAAATTAATACTTTGCAAAAAAGCTCCAACCGCTCTAGCCCGCAGGTCTAATTCCCTATAAGTTAAATAGCTTTCTTCTGTCTCCCCGTTGGTCAAAAAAGTATATATCCGCTTTTCGGGATTTCCAAGAGTTCGATACTGGAGAAGTTCTATCAGTGAAGAAACTTTTTCCACCGAGTCAGCAATTGTCTTTTTCATAAACCAACCTCCAAATTCTTATTTCTCCCAGTCCACAAATAAAGAAAACGCCTTAAGGCGCTTTCTATCTATGATTTATATTTTCTGGTCTAAACTTTAAATCTGCTCACGTTTTCATTCATTTTAATGGCTATATTAGCCAGTTCAGCAATATTACTAGCCACTCTTGCCATACTGGCTGTTTGTTCTTCTGTAGCTGCTGCTACTGTTTGAGTCTTACTGGAAGTAGACGAAGTAGTTTCGCTAACTGTTTGAATACTTCCAGCAGTATCCTGTGTCCCCTGGGCAATTTCTTCAGATGCTTGAGACATTTCCTTAATGTTACTACTGATTTCTTCTAGTTGTTCAATGATCTTTTGAAAACCTGTCTTTGTATTAAATGCAACCTCTTTACCTTTTTCCGTTTCAATTGATGCGATGTTTGATATCTCTGTCATATTGTTTATTTCATCACTAATACTCTGGATAATAGAAGAAATCTCTCGCGTTGAATTCTCAGATTGCTCAGCAAGTTTTCTAACCTCTTCAGCAACCACAGCAAAACCTTTTCCTGCTTCACCGGCTCGTGCGGCCTCAATTGCAGCATTTAATGCAAGTAAGTTGGTCTGACCTGCAATATTGGAAATCACATCAATAATCGTTTTGATTTGTTTTGATGATTTATTTAAAGCAAGTGTAGCGCTCCCTATTCTCTCCATGGAACTGAAAATAGTTTCGTTTTGATTTACTACTTCTTCTAGTAATTTCATACCTTTTTGCGATTCCATTACTGCATCTTGGGTATTGTTGTCTATTTGCACTGTTCCTGCACTTAGCTCCTCCGCGCTAGCTGAAACCTCTTCTATCGTTGTTGAAATATCAGTAATACTCGATGCTGATTCACTGGCACTTACGGCAATATCAGTTACGTTTATGGAAATTGATTCAGCCGACCGCGAGAACGCATCAGTTGTAGCAGTTAATTCTTCGCAAGAATCCGCTAAAGTGGACGATGATTCTTGAATCAAAATGACTGTCTCACGAACATGTGTCTTCGTCGCCTCAAGGCGAATTAACATATCACCAATTTCATCATTGATTGATCTTTCATAATGACTCGATGTCAAATTTAACTGTCCCATCTGGACTACAACGTCATTTAATATAGAAATACGCTTTAGTAATCGTTTAGTATAAAAAAGTGCTATTATCATGCATAAAATGGAAATAATCACCGAAGCGATTTGTATTGTTACGTTCGCTTTATCTATATGCTTGTCCACTGCATTTGATTTTATATTAAAGTATGCCCCTTGAATTTCAGATAGTATGGAAAAATCAGCATTAATCCGATCTACTAAATTCCTTCCTTGAGTAGTTAATTCACCAAGATTCGAAGCATTTATCTTTTTAGCATGAATTACTTTTTCACCTAGAACTTGATATTCTTGCAGTTCTTGAAGTAATTTTGCACTTTGTTCTTGAGTATCTTTTTCTTTAGAATTTTCTTTGTAGTCTTGTACTTCATTTATTGCTTTACTTAAATCCTTGCGATAATTCGTTTCATAAACCGCTCCATCACCATACAGTATAAACCCTCTCATATTTAATAGCGCATTAGTAAATAAATTATGAGCCTCTTTAGTCTGTAGCATTCGCGGCACAGTATGAGCTGAAACTTTGTTCACCTCATCTGCTACGAATTTAAAGTTATAAACTGAAAGAATCGCCAATGAGACAAACAAAGTAATAATTAAAGCATATATACTGATGACTTGCACTAATAATGAAATCCTTTTTCCCTTAAACATATTAAATTCTCCTCGTGAAATAATACGATATCATCCTGTTAAAGCATGTAAGTTCTATTTTAAGTTATTTTGTAAAACCTGTAGCATCCTTGCATAAACGTTTATTGGGTAAATATTTAGCTGCTTTTACATTCCCGATTCATAAAATATCTTCGATAACCAATCGCTAAGTCTTTGATTATCGAATTCTCTAATTCTCTACCAGCGTTATGTATATAAAAATGATCTCCTTGAAACATTCGTGTTTTAAAGCTACCTATAGTCTGTTCTTTCCATAATTTCAAATCGTTATAGTTGACTTCCGGATCTTTTATTCCGCCAAAAGCAGAAATAGAGCAATCCAGCGGAACACCGGATGAGTATACGTATGTCTCATGAAGTGCGAAATCCGCTCTGAGCGAAGGTAATAATACCTTCATTAATTCACTATTTTGTAATACTGCGTCCGGAGTACCATTATATTCGCGTAATCTCTCAACAAACTCGAGATCTGGCAGTAAATGCATCGGAGCTTTTCTTTTCGCTATTGTAGGAGCGCGATAACTAGATACAAATAAATGAACAGGACTAATCCCTTTTCTTTGTAGTCGGCGAGCCAATTCAAAGCTAATTAAAGCACCTAAACTATGTCCCAAAAAAGCAAATGGAATATTTAATTCTGGCAGAAGTACACTGACTAACGCATCGATTAGAGGCTCCATTGATGTAAACGGCGATTCAATTATCCTTTTCTCCCTTCCAGGGTATTGCACGGGACAAATATCGATTTCCTGCGGAAACGAATTAATCCAATCGCGAAAAACAGAAGCACTGCCTCCAGCATACGGAAAGCAAAAAAGACGTAAACGGGGATAACTATTCGGTCTTCTGTACGGAATCCATGTATTTGACATGAGAGTTTTGCTCATATTGATCTCCTTTTTTAAATATTTAATTGCAAAAAAAGAAACGCCCTAAAGCGCCTATCTATTATATTAAAATCCCTTCTAACTCTAGCTTTCTTTTCTCATCCAACATAGATATTTCTACTGTAATGCGTCGATTTCTATGGGAAATCTTCTTAACAATATGCTCTAATCCGACTAAAGGTCCGTTGAGTATCTGTAATTGTTCATTATTCTTTACGACTGTACTGACTTCAACAATTCCATCACTCCCCATTAACCTCTGAATTAATCGTTTTTCTTCATTCAGTATCGGAACTAGGGCTTCGCCGCTATATACTAACCAAGCAATATTAAATTTACACATGCGTAATAATTGGTCAAATCCTCTGATCTTTTCTCTAGGACATGAAATAAACAAATATCCATCAAATAACGGCCTTATTAGCCGGATAATGGCTCCCTGCTTGCGCCAGCTGATCCTCCTCTTAGGATAAATAAGCTCAACCTCAGGAAACATTTTTCGTAACATAGTTAAAGCTGTATCCTCTTTACCACAAACCGTACGCAATACATACCATTCAATAACCATCACCTCCTAAAAAACAGCATACTGAGCCATTGAGGAGTTAAAAAACTACCTCATATAATGCAAATTATAACGTTCTCCTGCTCTTTTTTCACGCGCCTCCGCAGTGAAAATTCAGGAGAATTTTTTTGCTTTCCTTTATTAAATATACATAACAATAACCCAACCATTAGTCTCCTATTTCTACTTATTTCTACCAGAATTCCCACTTTATTTCTATAGATATTGTCAGAAAAAACATTTTTAGTGATTATAATGTCGCTTAGCTTGAATGAAAATATTTGTTTTATCGAAGGGAACAACAAGAATCCCCCCTTAGTGAACATTGCATCCTGCTTGTTCATTAAGAGGGGATTCCCTAGGGATAGAGATTTCTCGGCTATATACAATATCGGCTCTGAAACTCTTTGGCGTGTTCCAAGGTCATTAATGCTGTTTCTTTTGTATTGGCCAACTTAACCAAATAGGTTTTATTACCCCAGGGGGAAAGCTCCATCACCATATCTGGATTAATGATAAAGCCCTTATGACAGCGAAAAAAGCGGTGCTTTTCTAAGCATTCTTCAAATCTTAGAAGAGGCTCATAGGTTTGGACAACCATATCTCCTATAACATGAATCATGGTTTTACGCTCATTGCGTGTAATAAATATAATATCAGAAACATTGATAAACGTACTTTTATCGTTGGACAGAACTTTAAGTTTGAGATTTTCTTCTCTGCTCAACGTTCTTTCCCATTTCAAAACAGCTTCTCTTTCTGTTTTTAATTTTTTAATTCGTTTTATCGTTTGCTGAATCCGTTCTAAGTCAAAAGGTTTAACAAGATAATCAAATGCGTAAACTTCAAAAGCTTCACGGGCATAGCAATTAAAACCAGTCGCAAAGATGAGAAAAATATTAGGATTAATATCAAAGATTTCTTTCGAAGCCTCAATACCGCTTACTTTTGGCATATCAATATCCAAAAATATAACCTCTGGCTCCAGTTCTTCCACCATCTCAACGAGCTGCCGCCCGTTCTCTGCTTCACCAACAATACTAATCCCTGGCAGCTTCTCAATGACGTTTTTTAACACTCGCCGCATTAAGGGATCATCATCAGCAATAATGACTTTTAACATAGTATAATTACCTTTCAACCAACTCAAACTATTATTCCTGATCTTGCAAATGTTCTGGTACCACAGGCTGGTAATCCCCACTAACACACATGATCATAAAACCAGTAAGTGCCACAGACATCATGAAAGAAGCCAAATAATTAAGTAATTTTATTTTAAGATTTTGCACCATACATCTCCCTTTCTTATCCAAATTCACTCTATTTTCAGTATAAAAGTATAGCATACTAATCACAAGCATCCTTGTTCAATCACCCTGTATATTTGTCCCAAAAGGCTGTTTTATAGTTTAAAAGGGAGCGCACACCTGTCAAATACTATTTCTATAGCGGCAATAAAGTGATAACCGGCAGGAGTGATGCTGAAAATTTGCCGCAAGAATCCTCCAATACTTGCCACAGTCAGAGCAAAGCTTGTCGGAATCCCTCCCCAGAAGATCAATACGCTCATCCCAATGGTCCAAGCAGCAATGAAAATATAAGAAAGCCTTCTGAAACGAGCTCTTTTCACAGCCGAGACAATAGGCTTTGCCGGCGTATCGGCAGGCACCCATTTATACACGACATAGACGCCTACAACCACAGAAAGAATCACCAAGGATAGTAACAGTTCCTGGGATGCCAACCCTCCAAAGCTGAAAGCCATTTCACCAATCCCTGTCAAAATGACAGTACCTATCATCGTACAACGGAATAGACTTGATGCATGAGCTCCCCCGGAAATGATTCGCAAACCATTAAGCGTAAACCAGGCAGTCAGTACATAAGGTAAAATCCCCAGCCCCCACGCAACGCCAACGAGAAATCCAACGCCGACAAAAAAAGCTAAAAACATCTCCGCCCCAAACCGCACCGTATCCGTTTTTTTAACGTCAAGCTGTAATTCCCTGCCCAAATACTGCGCTATGTCCACGGCAACCTCTCTCACCCCAATCAATATTGCCACCTCCTTTGGAGATTATTTGTCCCCATGGTCTGCGGTTTATCTTGTTGAACTAATGGAATAACAACTTGAAAACATGTACCGTGACTATCACTGTTCACCAGGATATTCCCCTTGTATCTATGGACCAGTTTTTGAATACTATAAAGCCCCATACCTCGTCCTTCTCCCTTCGTTGAAAACCCTGGTGCAAATATTTCTGTGATTAATTCTTGCGGGATGAGAGAACCGTAATTTCTCACTTCCAGCACATACCCTTCCAAATTTTGCCTGATGGCAACCTCCACCTTTCTCTCTGATGGCGTAAGCCCCTCCACCGCATCCAGGGCATTGTCAATCAAATTACCCAAAATCACATTGATGCCCCTTGCTTCCAAAGGGAACTGCTGCAAACTTGTTTCCACGCTTATCTGTAAGTCAATTTTACGTGCCTCTGCCAATCCAATCTTAACATACAGCAATGCCGTAACCCCCAGATTATCAGTTCTTACCAATTGAGAAGTAGCAGAGACTTCACTCACACTCTTTTTCAAATAGTCGCGAGCCGCCTGAAACTCCTCCACTTCCAGCAATCCATAGACAACCTGCAATTCGTGAGTGAAATCGTGACGCTGTATCCGCATCGTATGTAGTAATTCTTTCAAATGGTGGAGGTTATTGAGCTGCATTTTGGACTCAACTTCACTTTTAGTAAGTCTAATAAATTGCCTGACAACAATTATGGTGATAATGGGTAATATTACGTTTATAATAATAAAGTACAAATAAAAATAAAAATGAGGAAGAAACTCCATATATTGAAGAAAATATTTCCAACAAAGGAAATCAATTAATAAACTTTGGGTAAATAACAACGCTCCAATCCAAAGAAAACGTTTACTTTCAATATTCTCCCATATATTCACTAACCGAATATTAATCTGACGAATCAGGAAAATGAGCAGTACATTCATTGTTAGTTTGGAGACAAAATACGGAAGCCGCGACCACCAGTTATTTTCACTTACAATAGCAATGGGTTGATTCATTATAAATGTATATGAAGTTAGTGATAAGACTTCAATGCAGCTATAGGCGCTCCACCCTAATAACACAGCCAAAATACTAGTTTTATATGAAATTTGCATGGTGCGGTATATGATCCCGATAAGAGCTGCCACCTGTATTACCGTGTGAACGCCAAAAGGGATGGAAATCAATTTGCCGACAACCAAAAACAGAAAAACACCGAAAACCGTCTGCAAACATCCGATCTGTAAAATTTGACGAAATGTTGGTCTGAGTCCAAGAAGTGACAAACTCAGCCAACCTAATATCAGCGCTTCTGGAAAAGAATAAACAAGAATGATAATAAAGTTAAGCTTTGGCATTTCTCCCCTCCTTTAAAATATTAAAAAGCATCTTTCATGTTTTCTGACCACAAAAATAGAAAGCAAGACATCCAGTCTCACCTTTTCAAGTTGCAACCTGGCAATCATAGGTTAAAAACCCTCTAGATCCATGGCTTTGCGTCCTCACCTTTCGATAAGTTTGCTAATTATTCCATTGTCTAAATTATACAATATTTAGCAAATTATGTCAATATTTATTCAGGAATTACGTCCTATGACATTTACAAACAAAAGGACTTATGACCCTGTGGTCTATTTTGATAAAAAAATTACCTATTATTGATGTTTCCTGGCTGTACGGCAAATTACTCCGAGTTTTCATTTGGAAACTTATACTATTCTCTTATATAGTGACGACTATTCATTTGTATGGTAAAATATTTATTATGTAAACTAGATGGTAAGATAGAAAGGATTTGGGATTATGCGTCCAGTATGCAAAATTCTGATGCTCCTGGCGGTTCCTGCAAGGTTAGTAAAAGCTCTCTACTCCAGGAATATTAGTGTTTGCCAGTTACAAAACAGTATCGAGGTTAAATCTGATGAAGCCGTGAATACATTTCAAGTATCACAGATTTATAATGATTCCATAGAAAGATATGAAAGCTATTAAAGAATGTTCTCTTTTTAATTCTGTATACGCTAATAAAAAAGTACACAATGATTGCAAAGTTAATTCCGCGCAACATTGTGTACTTTTTATTTGACTATTATATATTAACTTTGTTAAATAAATATGTTTTGCATATTTACGAGCTCCAGCCAGAAACCTAGATGATGAGTGGTGATTTCTCATCTTTTGCCGCATCAACAATCTCCTGTATAATTTCCATATTTGACATTGAAAGCACCAATAGCGTACTGACCTTCATATGCTTTTTTGAACATTTCTGCAGTAATTACTACTTTCATAATATACACTCCGGTATCTTATCTTCCAAATCCTCTCGTCAATGTTATCTGGAGTTTAGGTAAGCAGTTATATATTGAAAATATCTTTACATTCCCAAAACTCGAGAAAGCTCATATTGTCCAACATCGATACCCGGCTGAAACTCATTTTCCTTACCGTAAGGTACTAAAACTAACGTTCCTTGCCTCATCGCTACCAGAAAGTTGCTCTTTTTTGCAATGATTCCATCAATTGCTGCAGCCCCCATGCGGCTAGCCATGATATTATCCATAGCTGTTGGATTGCCACCACGTTGAATATAACCGAGCACGGTGACCGAGACAGAAAGATTTGTTCGTTCTGTTATTTGTGCTGCTATATCATGACCCTTGCCAACGCCTTCAGCCAACATAATAACACGATACAATTTGCCTAGCTTATAGCTCTCTAACAATTCGTGGCAGATTTGCCCTATATCATTACTAACTTCTGGAACCAGAATTGTTTCTGCACCACCTGCAAGGCCTGACATTAATGCTAGATTACCGCAATTTCTGCCCATGACCTCTATAACAGCAACCTTGTCATGCGAGATGCTAGTGTCTCTAATTTTATTTGCAGCTTCTAATATCGTGTTCAATGCTGTATCAAATCCAATCGAATATTCTGTACCAGGCATATCATTATCGATACTGCCTGGAATCACTATCGTATTGACTCCTAGCTCAGCTAATCTCATAGCACCTTGCATAGACCCATCACCGCCAATTACGACAACTACATCAATCAATTGCTCTTTCAAGTGCTCTAAAGCCACTGCCTGCCCAGCCTCAGTTCTAAACTCTTCACTCCGTGCCGTTTTGAGCATAGTTCCACCTTGATCAAGGATACCAGCTACCGAGTCTGAGTTCATAGGTATAAAGGTTCCATTTATTAGTCCTTGAAAGCCTTTTTCCACCCCAAAAATCTCAAACCTATGATAAATTCCTTTTCGCGTAATCGCCCGAATAGCAGCATTCATACCTGGAGCATCTCCACCACTGGTTAATATCGCAATTCGTTTATTATTCATCTCTTGCCTCCTATTATGAACAGTATCCTCTCGCAATTTGGGAAATTCTATAACCTTCTTTCTGCCATATCCACGAGCTTTTGACCTATTCCTTTTAATTCATCTAGCATTCTAGCTATTTCTTGTGTCGCAGTAGCCTGCTCCTGAGTAATGATATTACTCTGTTCTACATTTCTTAATACGCTTTCAATTGAATCGCGAAATTCATTTAGAGTGGCATTGATATGATTCGCTGATCGATGACTTTCATCGGCCAATTTACGAATTTCCTCAGCAACAACAGAAAACCCTCGCCCATATTCCCCGGCACGTGCCGCTTCAATAGCAGCATTTAGTCCTAATAAGTTGCTTTGTTTTGCTACACGCCTGATAATATCTAATATTGCAGTGGTATTTCGTACATTTTGATGAGCGTTCTTGGCAATATTAGCTGTTTCTTGACTCGTTGCTGCAATTTCTTGAGAACTAGCTGTTAACTCTTCAATCGCAGCCACTGCTTGCTCAAGGTCAATATAAATTTCACTTACATACCGCTGAATCTGCCCTGCTCTTTCACTATCCCGCGAACGTTCCACTTCTTGCGCTCTGGCAATTCGCAGTGCTTCATGTATTGCTCTTTTTATCGACGTAGGACCAGAAATAATTTGCTCAGCAATTATTCCCTTGTTTCTCCCAATTTTAAATCCTGCGCCATCGCCGACAATTCCTTCTATACCCATTTTAGTAAGTTGTTCAATTGATCTTTCTACGTCTTCATCATTTTGACACGGTCGAAAGTAAATGTTTAAAAATTCATTTCTAAACTCTTGTACAACATCATCAACAATATTCCTTCTAGCAACAACCCCGATCTTTTTAACGCCAGTATTGGCAATCTGAAACACTGCTACTAAAAGATCAGTCATCGAAGCTGTGATCTCTATTACACTTTTCCCTGGCTGTTGTCTAAGGATTTCAGCAGTCCCTCCACGGGCAATAATTATGTGTATATCGGGATGAGCCCGAATTAACGCTAGGGACTGTTGGTTACTAGCAATGCTAATCGTCAAACTTATACCCATCTCGACTAGAACCTTTTCGGCAATATCAGCTACAGTTTGTGATGGTGCTACGAAAAGAATTTGTTCCATATCTTTGCCAACCCCCAAATTTTTTGCAACTTGTTTAGCTTACTCCAAGAAGTTAAAGAGCGTTGCTCTTATTGTAGGACTTGAAGTAATACATTATTCGCACTATATCTAATACTAATTTGGCGCAAAATATACGACCAGCAGCTATTGATCACAGCAGTCGTATATTTTGCGCCATTTTATAAGTGATCCTCATGAATGTCTCTAATAGTAAAATTATTTATTTACCACATTAATAGGCTTATCGTCAATAAAATGACTTAAATTATTCATCGCAATATCCATTAAACGCTGACGTGATTCCTTGGGAGCCCATGAAATGTGAGGTGTAATAATGCAGTTCTTTGCCGTCAGCAAAGGATTGTCAACCTTAATTGGTTCCGATGATACTACATCAAGAGCTGCTCCGGTAATTTTATTATTATTGAGAGCCTCAGCAAGATCTTCTTCCACCACAAGAGGGCCTCGTGACGTATTAATCAGCATCGCCTCTGGTTTCATTTTGGCTAAGGTGTTTTTATTGATAATACCTTTTGTGCTTTCAAATAACGGACAATGAAGGCTGATAACATCAGACTGTGTTAACAATTCATCAAGCTCCACATATTTTAAAGTATCACTTTCTAATGCTTTGTTCTGATAGCTGTCAAAGGCTAACACTTTCATGCCGAGAGCCCGGGCAATTCTAGCTGTTGCTTGGCCAATCCGACCAAAACCGATGATACCCATGGTTTTACCAGCAAGCTCAATAAGTGGGTAATTCCAGAAGCACCAGTCAACATGATTCGTCCAATCGCCTTTTTTAACAGCATCGCTATGGGCGCCGGCATGATGACACATTTCCATCAAAAGGGCAATCGTCATTTGTGCTACAGCATCAGTGCCATAAGTAGGAATATTAGTTACCGTTATGCCTTGCGCTTTTGCCGCATCTACATCAACCACATTGTAACCAGTCGCTAACACACCAATAAATTTTAGACTAGGCATGGCTTTAAGAGCCTCTGCTGTCAGAGGAGTCTTGTTGGTAAATACAACCTCAGCATCCCCAACTCTTTGGATAATTAAGTTCAGGCCTGAAATATCATAAGCGGTACGATCATATACTGTAGTTTCACACATGGATTCTAATTTCTTCCAGTCTAAATCTCCTGGATTTAAAGTATAACCATCAAGTACGACTGCTTTCATATCGATCAGCTCCTCGTTGTTTTAACTTTTCTAATCTAGATAACGTTTTGAATACTTTAAAAACCAATTACTTCTAATGGAATCGTTGCGTTATCGATTATACCTTTTCCCAAGCTAAATTCAGAACTCTCTTAGCGTTGGCGACTATAAGATCAGGGTCTTCATCACCGAAAGGTTTTACTTCAAAACTAACGATTGGCCGTTTTTCTTTACTGATAAAGCCTATATCCATCAGCACTCTTAGATATTCTACCAGCTCATCAATATCATTCTCGCCGCCTGGAAAACCAAAGCGGGGATGGGCATCACCATAAGCAGGCCAAGACGGATCTTTTACTACACAGTTGCCCATATGAGCGTGAACGATATAATCTTTAATTGGAATAAGAGATTCCTTTGCAGTTTCATGAAGCAGCGGCAAATGACTTAAATCTACCATTAAACCAAAGTTATCGTATTCAGCTCTCATGTCTTCGGCAAAACGTTTCGCTAAGGCTACAGGCCCAATCAATGATTTTTTATCAACATCATAATCAAAAACTTCCACTACCACTGGCATACTGCCCTTTTCTTTGGCATAACGACATAATTCCTTCGTGGATTTAAGAAGAGCCTGATACGCTTCTTCTTTTTTCTCTTCTGTATAATTACCACTCAAGAAAGCAAAACCTTTTACACCCATTTCATAAGCTTCATCAATGCCTTCTTTAAGAGAAGCCAAGGCTGCTAGACGCCCCGCTTCATCAATATTATTGATGTTAAGACCAGTGGTAAGAAGGCGAGGTTGACCACCATATGTGACAGTCACATGAGAGGTGTCAATCATGCGTTTGACATTCTTTCTCACTTCCTCATCTTTCATCCAAGTGATTTCCGCAACCTCAAAATAATCATCAATAGCAATCTTTCTAAAGGTTTCCTCAATAGGACCTTCTCCTTTTATCACAGCGGGATAGGCCATAAAGTGTATTAAACCAACCCTCATATATTTTCGTATGGACTCATTCATGAACACTCACCTCCAGCATACTTATATTTTTTATTTCTTTACAATCACTCGGCGTACAGCCAGAACGATAGATGGCGTATCAAGTCCGTGTTTTGCCAATAGTTCGTTATAATCCCCAGACTCACCAAATACATCCTTAACACCTACAAATTCCATAGGTACAGGTTTATTAACCGCTAGTACTTCCGCTACCGCCGATCCCAGGCCAGCAATGACACTAGCTTCTTCCGCAGTGACTACCGCACCCGTTTTAGCAGCTGATTGAATGACTAGTTCGCTATCAATAGGTTTAACGGTATGCATATCAATGACTTCAGCATCAATGCCCTCAGCCAGCAGCATTTTTCTAGCCTCCATTGCCCGGTGAACCATATACCCATTGGCAATAATCGTTACATGTTTTCCCACTGCTAAGACGTTTCCTTTACCAATAATAAACGGGCAATGATCAACGCTATAAACTGGCGGAACTTCTGCTCTGCTAAGCCGCAGATATACGGGACCAACATATTCAGCAACTGCCGTAACTGATGCTCTGGCTGAATACTCATCCGCTGGCACAACTACTTTAAGATTAGGAAGAGAACGCATGATAGCTACATCCTCTATCGCTTGGTGGCTGCCACCGTCATAGGAGTCTGAGAAGCCGCCATAGGCACCAACAATTTTAACATTGAGTTTATTATAAGCAATGAGGCTGCGAATGGGGTCTGTGGCTCTCACTGCCATTAAAAAGGCGAAGGTGTTGATAAAGGGTATTTTATTTGCCAAGGCAAAGCCTGCAGCCATCGCTGCCATATTGCCTTCGGCAATTCCCACGTTGAAAAACCGTTCAGGAAAGGCTTGACCAAATAAGGCTGAACGGGTAGAACCGGATACATCCGCATCTAAAGTTACCACTTGAGGATTGATTTTTCCCAATTCTACTAAGGCTTCGCCGTACGCTTCTCTCATTGCTTTCATTATATGTTACCTCCCAATTCTGCAATGGCTGTTTCATATTCTTGTTTGCCAATGGCTTTGCCATGCCATGTATTTTTGCCTTCCATGAAGGAAATACCTTTGCCTTTTACGGTTTTTGCGATAATCACTGATGGCAGACCTTGTTCTTGTTTAGCAGCATTAAATGAATGATCTAAAGCAACTAAATCATGTCCGTCACACTCGATAACATGCCATTCAAAGGCTTCAAATTTCTTGCGTAGATCACCTAGAGGCATGACATCATCCACTGTACCATCTAGCTGAACACCGTTATAATCAACAATGGCAATCAAGTTATTTAATTTATATTTAGCTCCCGCCATGAAAGCTTCCCAGTTTTGTCCTTCCTGCAGCTCACCATCTCCTAAGAGTACATAGGTGTTATAGTCTTTTTTGTCCAATTTAGCCGCTGAGGCTAGGCCAACACCAGCGGAAAGACCTAATCCTAGAGAACCAGTTGATAAGTCTACCCCGGGAATCCGTTTCATGTCAGGATGCCCTTGCAGCATACAACCTAGCTGACGCAAATTGCCAAGTTCTTCTGCTGGAAAATAACCTTTACAAGCTAGTGTCGTATATACCACTGGTGCACAATGCCCTTTAGAAGCAATGAATCGATCTCTATCGGGACAACCTGGTGTAGCGCAATCCACCCGCATATGATTAAAATAAAGTGTTGTCATGATTTCTACAGCTGACAAAGATCCACCAGGGTGACCGGTTTGCACCTTATATAATGTCTCAATAATATCAATACGCATTTTCTTAGTGATTTCTTCTAATTGGCTGACTTTTTCCGCAGTTAATGCCATCTGAATAACCCCCTTATATGTATTTGAATTTATTCTTCGTTAGAAACCGATAGCGTACTAACAATCGCCAACCTTTATTAGCACCTTCATTACTTTGACCATATTTTCATCAATGTACTGGTATGCCTCATTGTAGTCCTTAATATCATAATAAGTTGATATCAGCGGATCTACTTTCATATCTCCGCTAGCGATAAAGCGAATAGTATCCTCATAGTCCTCAGCCAGATAATTCATGACACCCACTAAATTAATTTCTCGCCGCTGCACCAGTCCCAATTCTACTGGCACTTTATCATAATAATTTCCCGTCAATACAATGTTGGTTCCACGACGAGCAGCTTGCACCATTTGTTCCACCAGCACAGCGGCACCAGCACAATCCAGGATCGCATCAGCACCCTCTAGGCCAAAATGTTCCTCAACAATATCGGCTAATTTTCGATCCCTGGAATTAACACAGATGTCAACTCCACACTTTTTAGCAAGTTCTAGACGTTCTTGACTAATATCAACAATGACTACTTTTTCTGCTCCTAAGGCTTTTGCTGCCTGAGCAACCAGATTACCCACAGGACCAGCCCCTACAACCAGCGTTTTATTACCGGCAGGTGCAGCACCAAGTTTAACGGAGTGAACTGCAACAGCTGCCGGTTCTACCATAGCTCCTTGGTCGAGAGTCATTCCCTGAGGAAGCTTATGAACTAAGGATGCTTTAATTAGGAAATACTCAGAGGCCATCCCAGTAGTACTACCAAGTACACCAATCACTTTATAATCTAAGCAAAGATTATATCTGCCTTTTCGGCACATAATACATTCTTTGCAAAATAACTGGGGTCGGATAGTCACTTGTTCACCAACGGCAAAGTTTGAAACGTCTGAACCTATTTTGGCAATAATGCCGGAACCTTCATGACCTTGCACAACTGGCAATGTAGCATATTTATGTTTGCCGTGATACACATGAATATCTGAACCGCAAATCCCTATCCTGCTTACTTTTATTAATACTTCATCCTTGCTCGGCTCTAGAATAGGCACCTCTCGGAATACTATGGTTTTTGGTTTTTCCAAAACAGCTTGTAGCATGTCTGAATCCTCCTTAAATTAGTATCATTAAACAGTATAAATCTCAAACTAGTCTCCATTCTCTACGCCGCTACTGTTCTTTATATTTCGTTTCGGTATACTTTTCCGCCTTTCATAACAAAGCACACCGAACGCAGCCTTTCAATGTCACGTTCCAAATCACCTTTTACTGCCACAAAGTCAGCAAACTTTCCACTTTCGATAGAGCCAACTAGAGTGTCCATTTCAGATACTCTTGCAGCACTTATCGTAGCAGCTTGCAATGCCCCGCCAGCAGTGTCTCCAAGTTCAGTCAAAAGAATTACATCTTCCGCAAACTCGCCATGGGAAGCATCAGTACCAACCGCAAATTTCACTCCAGATCGTACTAGTGCTTGATGTCTTTCTTTCACTTCTTCCCGGTTATATTGGAATTCGGCGATTGTTTCCTGGCTGACTGTAGCCCAACGGACATCGTTGAAGAAAATTCTAGGGGTAACTACTACCCACCTATTTAATTTCACTAGTTTTTCTATTTGCTCATCAGTAGCAAAATAAGCATGCTCAATTATATCTACGCCCTGCTCAATGCAATGGGTAAGACCTTCACCACCAATACAGTGAACCGCCACCTTTTTCCCAACCTGATGGGCTTCCTGAACAGCAACACCGATTTCAGCGGCACTCAGAAAGTAGGGGAGGAAATTATTTCTATTGGTATTGCCTGTCACAAACAACTTAATAAGATCTACACCACGTTTTATGTTCTCTCGAACCGCCATTCTTACTGCTTCAACCCCGTCATAAGCTGTACCGACAAAACCATGAGCATGACTAGCCTTGATCCCACGACCAGCAACTATCATTCTTGGGCCTTCAATAAGTCCTTGATCCACCGTATCTTTAAGGTAGATGTCAATAAAGTTTTTTTCACCTAAGCATCGCGCCGAAGTAACACCGGACATTAAATCAGTTTTCATATTATGCAAAGCTCGTATGATTAACAATGGATCAGCATCAAACATTAAGTACGGATGATTTTTAAGGTGCGGGGAGAGAGATAAGTGATTGTGAGCATCCACCAAACCAGGCAGTAGCGTGCATCCAGTCAAATCAATAACTTCAGCACCCTCTGGTATAACTCTAGCATCAAAACGAACTTCGTTAATTTTGTCCTCTTCGATTGTAATAATCGGATTCTTCACAAAAACGCCTTTTATACTATCGAACATGCTATCAGCTTTAAGATATATTACCTTCCTCATTTGCTTCACTCCCTATCTTTTTGCGTATTGGCTGTTGCTTTCAAAGTGCCAAGTACAACTACTAGTACTTTATACCAATTTTTTCTCCGGACGAATGCCTAGCGTAGCCATAATACCTATACAGGCCACAATTACAAGAGTAATGATTGTACTATTCCATCCATAATTCGCCCCTACATAAGCACTAAGAGTAGCCATAATTGCCGCACCTACCTGACCCCAGTTATTCATCCATGAGGATATTACACCTGTATATTCTCTACCTATATCCGTGGAAATGGCCCAAGGTATTGTCATATTAAAACCAATAAACCCTAACGCAACGCTAAGCAACAGTACCACTGCCCAAGGATCAGTAAAGAATGTGCTAACATACATCGCTATAGCCGAAGCAGCGAAACCCAATAGAATGAGTCCATTTCGTGCCACAAATAAGGAATAATTGTTGCGAACAAGCCAGTCACTGATGCGACCAACAGACAAACCTGCAGCAAAGATGAACATCCAGGGCACCGAAGCAGCATAGCCCATAGTCTTAATGCTCATGTTAAGCTGTGTTTGCAAATAGAAGGGGAGCCAATAAACGAAGTACTGAAGCATATACACCGAACAAAAATATGTCATTCCGATACACCAAAAAGACCGGGATTTAAAGAAAGTACCCCATGGTATTTTTCCTACCTTCTTAGGAATCACTACCTCTTGATCGCTATAGATATAATTTAGTTCAGCCTCATTTACGCCAGGATGTTCTTCGGGGATATCCCGTGTGAACCAATACCATAGACCCGCCCCTATCAAGCCCGCAATAGCACAAATATAAAACACCCAGCGCCAGCCAAATAATTCTAGCAGCCAAACCATCAGTGGAGGCGCAACAATGAGCGCCAGCCACGATCCAGCATTGGGAATGGAATTGGCAAACGCTCTATCCTTGAGCGGGAACCAATGTAAATTATATTTATTAGTTGCTGGAAATACAGGAGCCTCAGCAAAACCAAAAAAGATGCGAGCTACTACTAAAGAAAAGAATCCGACAGAAAATCCTGTTGCCAGAGTAAAGATTGACCATAAAGCAACCGATCCAGCGATCACTACACGAGTACCAAAACGCCGCACCATCAGCGAACCAGGAATCTGTAGTACTGCATAGGCTAATGAAAATGCGGTGGTAGCCATACCCATTTCTACAATGCTAAGATTGAGATCCTTCATTATTGATGAGGTAGAAACACCGTAGTTGGCTCGGTCAATAAGGCAAATGAAAGTCATCAAAAACATTAAGGATAAGCCTACTTTTCTTACACTCGTTGGCTTGGTGGTACTAGTTGTTGTACCATTCGTTTTCGTTATCACAGCTCGGTCCCCCTTAATCATTTTCTATATATCACTCTTACAAAATTCCACACTATTCTATACTCAATCTAAGAAATTTCTTATCACCCCAACGTACCACTGACCAATTTTAACCCCGCCAGCCAGCCATTTTTGCAGCAATGATAATTGCCTGCTCTGTTGCATCTGTTTTCGCTATCCCTTTGCCGGCAATGTCAAAAGCTGTCCCATGCTCCGGTGTAGTAATAGGGTAAGGCAGTCCGGCAGCAACAGTGACCCCGATATCAAAACCGATCAATTTCGTAGCAATTTGTCCTTGATCGTGGTACATCGTAAGAACAGCATCATAATCTCCCTTAAATGCAGCGATAAAGATGGTATCTGCTGAGAAAGGTCCTAATGCCTCAATGCCCTCAGCACGCGCTGCGGTGATAGCTGGCTGAATAATAGTCACCTCTTCGCTGCCGCATAATCCGCCTTCACCAGCATGAGGATTTAATGCCGCCACACCAATTCGTGGAAGTTCATATCCAGCAAGCCGCAAAGTAGCATCCGCTAAGTGAATTGCGCTCAATATATTTTCTTTACTCAAACTACATGCTACTTCACTGATGGGTATATGGCAGGTAACGCGGAATGTCCATAGCTTGTCCAGCACATTCATAATTCCAGCCGGTTTCTCCCATTTAAAAAATTCACGGAACAAGGCATGCTCATCTTCATAATCATACCCTCCCAAAATGAACGCCTGCTTATTAAGTGGCGCGAACACCATGCCTTGAATCTCTCTCTTATCGAGTAAATTAAGGGCTGTTACCAAAGTATCGCCAGTCACTTTTCCAGAAGGAACATTAATCTTTCCCATTTCCAAATGAGTCGGATCAAGGTTCTTTTGATCCAAAATGGAAATAGGCCCATCCCAGTCAATTGCTGATACATTCTCAACAATAGCCACTGGAAACTTCACATTTGCAATTTTTTTTCCCAACTCCAAGACTCGCGCATCCCCGATAAGTACAGGACGGCAATAAAGCTTCAATCGATCATTAGCAACCAACTTTGCAATAAGTTCAGGACCAATTCCTGCAGCCTCTCCAAGTGTTATTCCTAATATGGGCTTCATCATATATCATATATCCCCCTTGTTCTTTAACCTCTGATAAATATATATTGCAATAAACATGCCAAGATTTTTTCTTGTTTTCAAAAGTTTATTGACCTTACGTCCTGCCCTAAACTCCGTACATTCTGCCTATTTTATATGAATGCTAATTTCAACTATAAGAACACAAATTTCACTTTATTTCATATTTTTGCGAAGTATTTCATTTTCTTTCAATTCTTACGATTTCATCTATGTTTCTCCGCTCCTACATTTTTACACCCAATTTATCCTGGAAATAAAAAAATCCTTGGGGAGGAAAGATATATCTCTAGCAGTGTATATCTTTGCTTCCCTAAGGAGTCTGATACTTATAAAGGATTTCATATTTGGGCAAAAGTTTCTTTTTGCCTCCGCCACAATGTCGTTCGACTAATCCCTAGTAACTGCGCCGCTTTATCAAGATCAAAATTTGTTTCTTGAAGAACTTTCTCAATCTTCTCAGCCTGTGCAGCACGTTTTCGCTGGCTAAATGTGCCACTATTCTTGATGGATTGATTCGGGCATTTAATCGTATCTTCACTTGGTAATGACAATAAGTCTCTCATATTTCTTTCATCTATACATTCACTATCTTGTATACGCAATACAATGAGCCGCTCTGCAATATTCTTCAATTCCCGCACATTTCCCGGCCACTCATATTGTTTTAGCAACTCACAAGCTGCTTGGGTTAACTTTTTCGTTGGTCTTTGAAAACGTTGAGCATAATCAGCCATAAAACAATTTAATAGTTTCAATATATCTTCTGGTCGATGACGTAAAGGAGGGATTTCCAATTTTAAAACATTCAAACGATAAAATAAATCAGGCCGGAAGCCACCATCTTGCATTGCTTTCTTTAAATTCCGATTCGTTGCCGCCACTACCCTAACATCAACAGGTATTACCCTATCGTCTCCAATTCTCATAACTTCACGTTCTTGAAGCACGCGCAGCAGCCGAGCCTGAATACTAGGAGATATCTCACCAACCTCATCCAAAAAAATAGTACCTTGATGGGCCTGCTCAAATAAACCCATCTTTCCTGTTCGAGACGCTCCCGTAAATGCACCATCCACATAACCAAAAAGCTCGCTTTCTAACAAATTTTCTGGAAGGGCTGCACAATTCACAGCAACAAATGGTCCATATTGCCTCTTACTCGCATTATGTATGCTCTGGGCAAATACTTCTTTCCCCACGCCTGTATCTCCCAGAATGAGTACATTTGAATCAACTCCGCTAAACTCTTGAGCAAGACTGATCGTTTCTGTCATCAGAGAATTATCCGTAATAATATCTGAAAAACTCGACTTGGCAACCAAGCCTTTTCGGTGCAGTTTTGTGCGGAATCTGCCCTCAAGTTCTTGTATGGCACTTAAAGGCCGGAATGTTGCCACAGCACCAACCATTTCTTCCTTTATAACAATGGGAACACAATTAATGGCAACTTGCTTACCTCCCACTTTTTTAAAGATCCCAAGTTCAGCCTTTCCACTCTTTAATACTCTTTCCATCTGAAATTGGGGCACCAATTTTTCAGCCATCTGGCCTATATTAGAAATTTCAACACCTGTCATTTCAACAGCTGATTGATTGATCAAGCTGATCTTACCTGCCGCATCAACAGCAATAATTCCTTCTATAGAATACTCTAAAATCATTCGAAACTGTTCTGCCCGCTCTTGCTCCTGATGCCGGACAAGGGCAACCCGTATTGCCTCCCGCAGCGCTTGGTATATGCCTTCTTCACCAGAATTTATCATCATCGTATGAAGTCCAAATGATTCAGCGATAGAAGTAGCCGTGCCTCCGCCGATAACTGTCGTAACGCCACGCAGCTTAGCTTCAGAGATTTTGCGTTCCCCATCCGCCTCATCTTCAATCAGAAGAATCTCTATCTCCATACCACTAATCTCTTTGATTGTATTTACATTACAGACCATATCAGGTGAACCAACAATGGCAATTTTCTGTACTCCGAACGCTTTGCGACAGTCTATTACAGCTCTTAAAACGTCATATGCGGTAATCGGCAGCTCAATAACTGGCGTATCATATAATAACCGCTTGGCAGCATAGCCAGTAAGACCTCTGGCAATAACAACATCAGCCTGAATCTTTCTCTGGGAAATTTGACGAACGCCTTTGGCAAAACAAACTTCTAACGTCCACTTACTATTGTTTTCTTTATTAAAAATTTCTTCTACCAATGCTGCATCTTGAAGCCTAGGAATAAAAAAGATGATTTTCCCCATACTACACCACCCCTTATATTTATCATTGAAAGAAACTCCTACACCCCTATAAAATTTTCACAGCAGAGTAATTATCCCATATTTTCATATATTGTTGCAATATTCGGCAAATTTCGCCATTACACCTGCACATTTAATCTCGGTATGAGCAATCTCAAATGTCAGTCCCGAAAATAATGAAATTCTCAAGAGCAAATACTTAAAAGTGAATGTCATTAGCATTCACTTTTAAGTATTTGCTCTTGTATGAATAGGGCGTAAAATCGCCTACTGGGCTTTAGCCTGTTCTTCGTCTTCAAGCTTATCCAAGCCCAGTTCTTCAACTATAGAAAGTTCCGGGTTAACCTTCAGCCAAAGCAAGGCACCAATGACCAAAATTGTACTAGCAACAAGAAACGGATATACCCACGAACCAGTAAATTGAAGAATCGCACCAAACACTAGGGGCGATAAAGCAGATCCGACATTGCCTATGGTATTCATCATCCCCGATACCGTCCCTGCGTACTCATGTCCTACATCCAGGCATACAGCCCAGTAAACACCTACTGCCATTTCTAAACCAAATAGTGAACAGGCCAGATAAAATACCGCCATATTCGCATTATCAGCCATTGCACCAGGTATCATAAAGGCCGCTGCTATTAACATACCCGACATAGCCACTACCCGACGAGCAAATTTACCATTTCCAGTCTTCTTCCAGATTTTATCGGACAGCCAACCTCCCAGGGTATCACCAACCGTTCCCGCAAGTAACGGCAAACTAGCGAAAATACCCATTTTAATAATACTAAACCCCTTTGCTTCCACAAGAAAAGCAGGCAGCCAAGTCATAAAGATCCAGACAGTATAGCAATAGGTAGGATAGCTTAAGCTAAGAAACCACATATTCTTACTTTTCAAAAGAGTTCTAAACGGCAGTTTCGGAGGAGCCTTCTTAGCAGATTTTCCTCCATCAATAAGATCCATCTCAGCTTGATTAATAGAGCCCCATCTTTCTTTATATTCGCTAGGTTTGTCACGATACCAGAAATACCAAAATCCAGCCCATGCTAAACCAATAGCCGCGAAGATATAAAATACGGATTGCCAACCCCAAGCATTCATAATTATAGCAACAATTAGAGGGGTAACCGCACCGCCAAATCTTGCTGCACCATGAGTAAATCCCTGGGCAAAGCCACGTTCGGTGGAAGGCATCCAATGAGCAAACGCTCTAGTCGCGGTAGGAAATGCCCCTGCTTCACCTACACCAAACAAGAGTCTTACTACCACCAGCGACGTGAAATTCCATACCATGGCTGTAGCCACCGTCATTAGCGACCAAAAACATACGATCGCCGCAAGAACCTTTCGAGCGCCCAGTTTGTCGCCAAGGAGTCCAATCGGAATCTGAAACGATGCATACGTCCATGAAAATACGGATAATACAAGACCCCACTCAAGTTTATTAATGCCAAAATCTTTCATCATCAATGGTGCCGCAACCGAAATTGCCACACGATCAAGATATGTAATTAAATATACTAAACATACTACAAAAAGGACAATATATCTTACTTTCGTTGGTTTCTCTGACATTTTAAAATCTCCTCCTCCTAACATAGTAGCTCCATTCAGTCTTCTTGCAAACCTGCCATCACAAACATTGCTGTAAGCTCTTTTGGGAACTAGTTGCTTATGCTATCAACAATAAATCCCTCCTTATCAACCTCAATTGGTTTCTGTCCTGCCCATAACTCTTGCAGCATTTTACACTGTAGGAGTTCACTCCTTGTAAATTTTTTTCTTTACCGTCTCAAAAAAGATTAATTGCAATTCTTATGCCAGAATTGCAATTAATCTTTTATTTGCTCCGAGTCTGACTCATGAACATAAGCACTGTGTAGTAAAAATATTTTATATTTTGTGAAAATTTACTGTAAGGCTTCATTAATTCGCTTTTTTTTAATCACTCATTTTTCTGTTTGTCTCATTTCATTTCATTTTATTGCATTTCATTCCATACTAATTAAGACTTGCACAGCTATTTGCAGCGACTACGTTTTACTCATGGAAAAAGACAAGGAGTACCATCATCGGTACTCCTTGTCCTTTTCATTCCTTCACGATCTATCTGCCAATCAAAAGTATTTTCATTTCCGTAAAAAATTCAACAGCCACACCAGCCATCACCTTGTATCCAGCTTCATTTGGATGTATACCATCCGAATGTAACCCTTCTTTTATCTTGCCGCTGCCCTCATCTACCATTGCCCCATAAAAATCAATGATCGCAATATCATTCTCAGCAGCATATTGACATATTTGCTCTCGATACTGCCCAAGCAGGCTTTCTGCATCCACATCGTTACAAGGAATGGGCAGACCAAAGATTGGAGTTATTGTATTATCTACCGCCAGTTCTGCCATGGTTTGAAGATTGTTTATCACTTCATCAACAGCTATCCCAGCATAAGCATCGTTCGTACCGCCCATAATGATAACATGGGACAGCTTTTGACGCAAAACATCCTTATAAAAACGCTCCAGCATGCCATCGGTAGTATCACCATTGATTCCTTTATTCATATGCTCTATGTTTAGCTGCTTTGCCGCCAGGTTAAACCAGGAACCTTCCGATGTGTAGGGGAAACCATAGGTTATGGAGTCACCAATGGCAACTATTTTACTCTCTATATGTTCCATGTGATTTCATCCCATCCTATCTATGTTCGTTCATACTACTATATTTAACGAAACAAGATAATGTTCCTCTTTATCTGGCTAAGTAATTTACTATTTCTCATAACTCTGCATAGTCTCTTAAAGATCTTTACAACAGTGTTGGCACAATACGATAAATAATATCATGGATTACATCATCATCATTACTTACAGCAAGCCTATCTGCAATCTTTTTCACATCTTCTTGGGCGTTGGCGGGTGCAACTCCACAATCAGCACGCTGCAGCATTTCAATATCATTTTCAAAATCACCCACAGCAATAACTTTTTTTAAGCGGTATGGTTCCATATTCAGCAATTCACCAAGCATATTTCCTTTCGAAACCTGCTTACCGACAATCTCTAAATAAGTAACTGCAGAAAAAAACATGATGGATAGAATGGTTACACAAGTAGTAACCCACATGCTATTGATCAACGATTGATAGTAGTATTTTCTACTGAAAAACTTACTGAAATTTTCCATTGTAAAAACCCCTGTAGCCGGATCTTGGAAACTGCTGATAAATAATGAAAATAAGGGATACATCAAAAACAGTCCAAATACAGCAACAGATGAGATGGTAACGAATGTCCAGAAATCCCAGGTAAGCAGCTTCTTATTCATACTGCTTCACATCCCTAATTAAATTCATCTTTTGATCCGCAGTAAAAATATTGATTTTTGCTTTGTTAGGTCGAAGAATAATCGTCTCACCAATTTCAAACGCTTTTTCTGCATGGCCTAAGTCTTGTGAAAATTCAGTTGCAGATTGATTTTTTATCACCATACCAGGAGCAAAAGCAAGTGTATAATTTACATATTTACCAAGAAATACTCGGTTATGAATTGTGCATTGTATGCCATCTTCTTGTACTGAAAATTCTTCTGGCCTAACAGAAATAATAACCTCTTGCCCATCTGTTACTACACCAAGATTATCCATTTCCAGCTGATAACTGTCCTGAAACAAAACAAGAGTCTTATGATCTTCGACTTTTATTTTGCCGACAAATAAATTAGAATGGCCGATGAAAGTAGAAACAAATACATTATAAGGCCTTGTATAAATGGACTGCGGTTTTCCAATCTGCTCAATTACGCCTGTTTGCATAACTGCAATTCTATCGGAATAGCCAAAGCTTCCTCCTGGTCATGAGTTACATAAACAGTGGTAATTCCTACTTGATTTTGTACTTCACGAATGGCACTGCGCATTTCTACGCGAAGTTTTGCGTCTAGATTGGAAAGGGGTTCATCCATAAGGAGTACATTGGGATGGATCACAATGGCTCTTGCTAAAGCAACCCGCTGCTGCTGCCCTCCAGAAAGTCGTTCCGGTAAGCGATCTTGATATTCTTCAATTTTTACTGCTTTTAAAATAGCATCCACTTTGGTTTTAATCTCTGCCTTGTTGAATTTGCGCAGCTTTAGACCATATTCTATATTTTCCCGTACTGTTAAGTGAGGAAATATGGCATAACTTTGAAATACCATACCAATATTACGTTTATGAGTCGGAATCTCATTGATCACCATGTCATCAAATTTGATTTCTCCTCCCTCAATACTATTGAATCCTGCAATCATTCTTAGTAAAGTCGTTTTACCACAGCCTGAAGGTCCTAATAATGTAAAAAACTCACCATTTTTAATATGTGCTGATAAATTGGGGATAATCGTTACTTGATCGTATCTTTTGATTACATGGTCAATATGAATTGCAACACTCATAGATAAAACCTCCGTTTAAAACTTCGGACATTTTTATAGAATGACAGCCCACAACAAATAACTTGTGTGGGCTGTATAAGAACCATGATCGGATCAATTAACGCTGGTAAATATATCTTTAAATTTATCTAGCCACTGTCTTTGATTGGCTACAACCACTTTTTCATCATCATTGATAATGTTGATTTTTGCCTTTTCAATCAAACCTTTTGGCGGTTCAACGTCATCACGGACAGAACGTCTGTGTAATTGTTGTACAATAATAGTCTGGGCATCTTTACTGGTGATAAAATCAATAAATTTCTTTGCATTTGTCATATTTTTCGCATTTTTTATGACGTAAACACCATCTGGCTTAGAAATAACTCCTTCTTTCATATAAACCAATTTTACGGGAGCGCCATCAGCAACGTACTTTGCACCGCCTTCTTCGAAAGTACAACCTACAGCATATTCACCATCAGCCACTCCTTTATAAACAGCTGAAGAACCACTAAGCAGTTTACCATCTAGATTCGCACAGAGTGCTTTTACATAATCCCAGCCTTTTTCCGGATCACCTTTTCCCATCGCGTAGAGCATGTTGATTAAATGTTCATAAGAAGAAGATTTTGATGGATCAGAAAAGGCAATTTTGCCTTTTAATTTAGGATTTAATAAATCTTCATAACCTTCAATTTTTATATCGCCAATTAAATTTGTATTGACCATAATTACACTTGGAATATCGGTAAATCGAGTCAAAGAACCTTCTGTATTCTTAAACGCCTGCTGAATCTTATCTTCATTCGCTGAAGTGTAATTTTCAAATAAATTAGCCTTCGGCTTCATCGTACCAAGTGATCCGCCCCAGAAAATATCACCCAGTGGATTTGCTTTTTCTGATTCCACCCGCTTTAGCAATTCACCACTGCCAGCCGCGACAACCTCTACTTTTATACCACTTTGTTTTTCAAATTCACTTACTAATGGATTGATAAAAGTCAACGGATGGGGACAATAAATAACCAATTTGTCTGTTTTTTCTGTTCCAGACTTTTCTGTCGTCGCTTTCGTATTTCCACCACCACAGCCGGCAAGGAGTAAAGAGGGAAAAAGTAAAATGAGCATCAAAGACATAAGCTTTTTCATTAATTTTCCTCCATTCAAGTGTTCTCTACCCAAATTATATATAAACCATTTCTGCTGAGCAATCCCAGAATTATCTATAACTATCAGAAATAATGAACTTTCATCACTTTTTATTTCAATATTCCAATTATTCTAAATTTTAATCTTAGAAGCGAAGAGACGATCCTTCTAATATTATACTTCCGATGTATGCCTGTAATTCTGACTATAAACCCATTCGCAGTAATTTTCTATTTTATTTTCGATACACCATCTTGCAAGCACCAAACCTGACATAATAGCTTAATTCCCTGATCAATTTCATTGCTATTCATACTACCAAATCCAAGCATGACTTGAGAGTTGGCAGCACTATGATGCAGATACGTACTAGAGAGGGGGAACAGTCTCACCTCTCTTTCCTTAGCGCGATGAATCAGTTCCTCTTCACTAAGGGAATTGCCAAATAGCTCTAAAATAACATGAAGCCCCGCCCCCTGCCCAATTATATGAGCTTGAGAGGCAAAATGCTGCTGGATCGATTGAATGAGTGCATCATGCTTCTTTTTATATACATTTCGCATTTTGCGCAAGTGTCGTTCCCAATACCCTTGTTCCATAAACTTATGGAGTGTTCTCTGGTCTAATAAAGAAACATTCGTAGCATAATCGCTAAACAGCTCACGATAAACATCGAGTAATCGATAAGGCAATACCATATAACTGACCCGAAGAGCTGGCGATAATACCTTAGAAAACGTACCTACATAAACGATATTTCCTTGGGGATGCAATCCCTGCAGGGCAGGAATGGGTTTGCCCAGGTATCGCAGTTCACTGTCATAGTCATCTTCAATAATGACGCCTCCGACAGTTTCTGCCCAATCAATTAATCGTAGTCTATTTGCCACAGGCATAACATGACCTAAAGGAAACTGATGGGAAGGTGTGACATACACAATGGTACTGTCGGTCTTTTGTAAACACCCTAAATCAAGCCCCTCGGAATTGACTGGTATCGGGGTAAGAGAGAAGGAATGATTCCGAAAAACAGCTTTTGGAATAAAGTGTCCGGGATCTTCCATGGCAAAGATAGAATGATTTTTTCTCAATATGGGTGCCAGAATCGAAAGACTGTCTTGAAGCCCCGAGCAAACGATGATTTGCTCAGGATCACAAGAAATCCCCCGAGAGCGAGACAAATATCGCTGTATCTCATAGCGCAATGCAAAATCCCCCTGCTGATTGCTATAAAAGGCAAGCTGCCTCGACTCTTCCTTTAAACAGTCCGTATACAATTTGCGCCATAGATTGACGGGGAAACTTTCTGGAGAAAGACACGCAGGATGAAAATCAAAGGAATATGTTTTTTTATCTTTAGAGACTTTTCGCACTGATGTGCCGATATTGCCCAGAGAGGCTGGAAAAACATCTGGTTCTATAAAAGAAACATAGTATCCACTTCTTGGCTTGCTGTGTATATATCCTTCAGCACATAACTGCTGATAGGCATACTCTACCGTATTGCGGCTTACAGATAATTCAATAGACAAATTCTTAACCGATAGAAGTTTTGCAGCCGGGAGCAATTCCCCTGATAATATTTGTTTTTTAATTTGGCTGTAGATTTTTTTGTGCAACGGCTGACGGTCCTTATTGTCCAATATAAACATGACTCTTCACCCTAATTCCTTTATTTTCAAGGCTCTTAACTATCGCCATTATATCCAGGGTGATCTAGAGTGTCAAGGCACTGGAAATCATTACTCAGAATAAACTGACCCCATATTTTATTTGAGAATTACCCCTGTAATCGGGGGTATTTTTATTTTATACTATGAATATCGAATCGAGGGCACAATAACGCGGATAACCTTAACCTCTGACAAACTTCTTACTTTAAACAGAAAGGATGTATTTTTATGCTTAACGAAAAATTATTGGACGTACTTTCTCATCCCGCAGATGGAGCAATCTCAATTGTTACCAGTGGCGACGATGGTCCTCATGTAGTGAATACCTGGAATAGCTATATAACGGTTACACCGGATGATAAACTATTGATTCCCGCTTCCGGCTTTGTTAAAACAGAGAGAAACCTTAGCGCTCATAACGATGCGACTCTTTCTATCGCCAGCAGGGAAATCGAAGGTTACAGAGGAAAAGGAACTGGTTTCATTGTGAAAGGAACCACCCGTTTTATAAAATCCGGTGAGGATTTCGAGTTCATGAAAGAAAAATTTTCATGGATTCGTGCAGTATTAGAAATCACAGTAACTTCTGCAAAACAAATGCTTTAAAATCTCAAGCCACCGATTAAACATCATAAAAAGGTGCTTGCCATCATCAAGTAATACTGCGTTCACTAAAAGAACAGCCTGCTATGATTAGGCCTTAGTCAGCGATTGACTAAGGCCTAATCTATAGCAGGCTGTTTAATATTGCCTTTCTATTTATATTTTCAACTCCACACCGCTTTTCTTCTCGCGAATTAACACTTCTACTAGATTTACAAGCTGTGCGCCGGCTTCTACCGGAGGTACACCTTTGCGGTGAATGTTGGAAATCACGGTTCTTTGTGATTCCGGCTTTAAGGTGCTGGATTCATAAGCCATATAGGAACTCATGCTTTCATCCGTTGCCAAACCTGGTCTTTCACCTACCAGCAAGATCGTCACTTTCGCCTGTATTGCTTCACTAATTTGATCCATGGTCGCAACCCTGCCGTATTTCACAAAGATAGGCGTACCAATTGTATACCCCTTGGCGGTTAGCCCATCCATTAGAATCGGATAAAGATCTGCCAAATTGGCATTGATGGCACAGGCACTTAGCCCATCAGTTGCTATGATTTGCACATCAGGACTCTCAATACAATTACCCTTGATCGCATTGAGGGTTTCCCGTGAGAACACTCTTCCTAAATCGGGTCTTTTGATATACTGCTCTTTATCTTCTACCAGAGTCTGTACTTTGAAAAATCCCAGTTGATCAACAATCGCTTCATCGACTTCCGACCAAACTGCATCCATTGCTACCCCATGATCCGCTCTAAATTTCAGTAAGGTCTCGGTTTTACATCGATCCCCTGCTCTGCCTAAACAAATTCTTGCATTGGTTGTCTTTTTTAGCCTGATACAACTTTCCGTATCCCGAGGATTATCGATGGTCACCCGCTCATAGTAATCGACCACGGATATATCTTTTATCATTTCATTCATAATGCGCCCCACTCCTAAACTGTAAAGATGGAAGGATCTCCAGCCTTTTTAGTTAATTTCCCATCTTCTAATATGCCAAGCTCTTCCATCCTTTGATTAAATTCTTTAATCGGTTTCTTACCCGTAATGTCTCGCAGGCTGGCAATATCGTGATAGCTGGTCGTTTGGTACATTAACATCACATCATCCCCTCCAGGAATACCCATGAAATAGGTGCAATCACATGCTGCAAGCAGCAAGGCTAAATTTTCTACATCGTTCTGGTCGGCTTTCATGTGGTTGGTATAGCACACATCCACTCCCATGGGCAAACCCGTTAATTTCCCCATAAAATGATCTTCCAGCCCTGCTCTAATCATTTGTCGACCGTCATACAAATATTCTGGACCGATAAAACCAACTACTGTATTCACTAAAAAAGGATGATACCGTTTCGCTAGACCATAACATCTTGCTTCCATTGTCAACTGATCGGCACCATGATGTCCTTCTGAAGACAGCTCTGAACCTTGCCCGGTTTCAAAATACATAAAATTTGGACCTCGGGAACTCTTCTTCTCCCTCATGACTTCATAGGCTTCATCCATGAGTTTTACTGTTATACCAAAGGCTTCATTGGATTTTTGAGAGCCCGCCAGGCTTTGAAACATCAGATCCATCGGAACGCCTTTCTGCAAAGCAGCCATTTGGCTCGTAACATGGGCTAATACACAATTTTGCGTAGGAATATCCCATTTCACCATAAAATCTTTAAAACTATGTAAAACAGCTGATATGCTACTTATCGTATCCACTACAGGATTTAAACCAATAACGGCATCACCAATACCGTAACTAATTCCTTCCATAGTAGAAGCCATAATGCCGGATAAGCCATCCGTAGGATGATTAGGCTGCAATCGTGAAGACAACGTACCTCGTTCACCAATTGTCGTATTGCAAGTAGCAAGGTTATGTATCTTCTTAGCAGTATATACTAAGTCCATATTACTCATTAACTTCGTAACACCAGCAATCATCTCCGAAGTTAAGCCATCATGGATATTTTTGATCTCATCCTCACTTGATTTTAGTAAAAATTCTCTAAAGTCTCCCACTGTCATTGATTTGACCATGCTGAAAGCGTTTGGATCAACTCCATCTTGAATGGCTCTCGTAACATCATCATTTTCATAAGGAACTACGGGATTATTTCGCAGATCCTCAAGGGTCATTTCCGATAAAACAACCTTCGCTGCTACTCTCTCTGCTGTATCCCGGGCTGCAATACCTGCCAGAATATCACCTGATTTCTCCTCATTGGCTTTAGCAAGTACTTCCTTTATATCTTTAAACTCATAACTTTTCCCAAATAGCCTTGTCTTTAGTATCATTTTCTTCACCTATTCTTTTTTCATTTCTTCACTGCTTAAAAATTAATGTTTTTACAACAGTAGGTACTACATTGGCAATGGATTTGCCGATATCAATATAATCACCATTATCAACCTTAATTTGATCAATACAAATTACCCTCGTACCTGTATTCAGCATATTCATTACCGTTTGCCCCAATGCTTTGGCAAAATCATTTTCAACAATTACAATCACAGGATGGGAACCCACCGCATTGGCGGCAATGGCTTTTGCCATCTCTTTTATTTGCCCATAGGATGGTGACTTCGGCCCTTTGAACGCAAGGGCTACGGGAATATCGCCATATCGTTTGATTTTCTCACCAATTCCGTTGAACATATGCTCCATGTCCTCATTCTCTGCAAGCTTAATAATAGGAATATTTTTAAGAGGAAGCAGGTCCTCATCAAACAAAATCGTGCTGCCGCTGATTTTTATAGAATGACTACCTGCCCCTATGACGGTAGCCCGTATCTTCTCTCTAGCTTCTACAAGATGATATTGGTCGTTTTCAAAGGCTTTTCGAATGGAGTATCCTAATAAAGGACCGATATCTCCAAATAGAGTAACATCTTGCATACTGCCTATTTCATAATTGCTGTAGATAAATTCAGCAACGCCACCTGAAAACATGATCTTTTCTGCTTTCAACCCCTTATGACTGTGACCAATAAACAGTTTCACAGCCTCTTCTTCGATGTCTTCGCTGCTGCTTATTTGTACAAATATCTTGGCAAAAGCATCCGTAAGAGCTTTTATGTCTTCCAGCTTAGCCTTTGCCCCAACAACCAATTCCAGCTGCAAATAGTTAATAAGCGGAGTTATCTTTTCGGAAATATAGCAAATCACACCTTGCTGATCAATCTGTATCAGCCTTCCACCGATATCCAAGGCAAAAGAGTCAATCACTTCCCCTTCCCAAAAGATTGCACCATTGGTGGTACCTCCGCCAATATCAAAATTAACGACTCTTGCGGTAAAATGATTTGATGCTTCAGCAGCTCCCGCCCCATAACCCGCCAGAATGGACTCTAAGTCCGGTCCTGCCGTTGCAACAACAAAATCGCCAGCAAAGTCAGATAAAATACGGAGTACTTCTTCGGCATTGTTTTTGCGAGCAGTTTCACCCGTAATAATAATGGCTCCTGTCACGATTTCATCTTTTTGAATATCGGCTTTATCATATTCAGATTCAATGATTGCTTTCAATTCCGGTAGATTAATCTTGTCTCTTGCCAATAATGGGGTGAAATGAATCTCACTTTTATAAAGAATCTTCTTATCGGTAATTTTCATTTCAGGGATCAAAAAAGAAGTCGCTGTATTTTCTACCTTTATTCGGCTGAAGATAACCTGTGTCGTTGTTGTGCCAATATCAATGCCTACACTCAAAAATTCTCTTTCCATTCCAAATCTAACCCACACCTTCTATTACGGATACGTCTAATTGAAATTCTGGGACATGTCTTGAAACCCATGCCCCAGTCTCACCTATTTATCTAACTCATCAAGAACACCAAACTCTTCCTCAAAGGGACGAATATTCTTATTTCCCCAAATATAATAATATACAATGGCTAACCCATAAACAGCTAACACCCATGGTACTACTTCACTAGAAGCATAGAACAAACTAACGAGACAAAAGATCGCAATCAGAAAACTAATCAGGGGCACTACTGGATAGGAAACCTTAAAAGGTCTTTTAAGTTCTGGCTCCTTCACCCTTAAAACGAATAAACTTACTAAACTGATTAAATACATCGCAACGGAACCAAACACAGCAATGGTAATAACCACATTTGTAAGCCCTGTCAATGCGGCTCCCAAGCCTATAATGCCAGGAATGATGAGCGCCCATACCGGTGTATGATGTTTAGGATCAACATATGCTAAAAATTTTGGCAGATACCCAGTACGCGCCATGGCATAGGTCTGACGGGAATAACCCACAATGATACCATGCAGAGAAGCAATCAGACCAAATAATCCAATGAAGTTCATCAGCATGGCACTGAAGGATCCCTC
>Ga0316604_10000403_pt1 | contig 55079 bp, 57 predicted proteins | sample OWC_soil_day20_C_FD_207650 | JGI IMG/M metagenome (GOLD analysis project Ga0316604, IMG submission 207650) | Wetland soil microbial communities from Old Woman Creek delta, Ohio, United States - OWC_soil_day20_CT | ecosystem: Environmental > Terrestrial > Soil > Wetlands | place: USA: Ohio...
CGAACAAATGCCAACCGGAACCCTGCTTCCTTCAGACGCCAGGCAAGTGTCGTTGCAGTAAATCCCGTCGTATGGCGCATATAGTAATTTCCCTTCTCGATCGCCCGACGCAGACCGAAAAGCATATCGATCGGGGAAATGGGGCCGGCTGGAGAAATGTAAGCCGTATCATACAAACGATCTTGCGCCACCATCTCACAGACGGCCTGAATATCCGGAACACGAACAATTGCAACACCGCCCGGCATCAAAACCCTAAAAAATTCGGCGAGTGCCAACGGCACTTCATGGTCCTGCAAGTGCTCAATGTTGTGGCTTGAATAAACAAGCTTGACGGCACCAGACTCAACGGCACTCATATCAGTCATCGTGCCAATCAGATCGGGACGAACAGACGGATCAATGTCCAAGCGTAACTCAGCCCACTGACCAGCCGAAGCGAGCTCCGGAAAACTAGCCAGGGTCTGCGGGCCGCACCCGACATGCAGCACCTTTCCTGAGTCGAATGGCACCCCGCTTGCCGTCGCCCACCAGTCCAGCAACTGAGCGAGACTATCCGTAGCGAAAGTACACTCCCCGACCAGCGCCTCAGCCTGCTCCCGCTCGGCGTCGGGCAAACTGAGCAAAGGCCCGACCAAGGCCTTGGCCTCGTCATACCGTCCCTCACCAAACTCAAGCCGAGCCAGGCCCAAATATGCCTGATGCAGCGAGGGATTCAAGGCCAACGCATTTTCGTAGCACTCCTTCGCCGCTTCGCTCTGTCCCAATTGCGCCCGAAGGGTGCCCAGCGCCAACGGGTAGTTGGCAATTTTCGGCGCCAGCTCGATGGAACGCAATAACAAGGGCTCCGCATCCTCCAGCAAACCCGCATCCATGGCCAGTCGGCCGCACAGATACCAGGCATCGGCACACTCGGGGTCGGCCTCAAGCGCACTCTGATAACAAGCGTTGGCCTGATCTAGATTGCCGCGTTCATGAAACGAAATACCCGCCTTCAACATCACTGCGCTATCTGTCATTTCTCTCCCCCTGTTCACACCATACTCGCCACATTCCCCGTAGCGCATCCTCTATGCCTTTGGCAAAACCCACAGTATCCATCAACGGACTCGCCATCATGCGCTCGCGCAGCCGGTTTCGATGTCGCCGCAAGGCATCGCGGTCGGCTGCCAGGGCAACAGCCTTGGCAACGTATTCACTTTCACTATCAGCGACCAGATCCGCCAAGTCGACATATTTCAGAATATTCGATCCCGCCCGGGAATGCAGCGAATCCCCTCGCAACGTAACATAAGGAACGCCCATCCAGATTGAATCGAAGCCTGTAGTTCCACCGTTGAAGGGGAAGGGATCGAGACACAAATCAACCTGATTGTAGGTATCCAGGTACTCATGTGGCGGCTTTGATTCGAGAATCTCCAAGCGCTCCGCAGGCACTCCTTTTTCCTGAAAGCGTTTCCTCAACGCCCTCACCGTCTGCTCATCAGATCCGCCACGCCCGATCAATAACAGTCGGGAGTTGGGTACCTTCAGCAACAAATCACCCCACAAGTCCAAGGCCCGCATGCTCACTTTCGAAAAGCGATTCATGCAGGCAAAGGTGAAGATGTTGCTCTCGTCGCAGGGTAGCGTTTCTCGCACCGGCACGTCGGGAATGCCACTACGCACCCCGTAGCAGTCCTTCAGCGGCCACGGCATTTCCGTGCACCACCCCCCCTTGGCCAGGAAGTCGTCATTGGGCACGAGAATGTAGTCCATCGCCGACATGCCTGTGGTACCGGGATAGCCCAGCCACTCAACCTGAATCGGCGCCGGCTTTCTGGCAAAAACTCCCAAGCGATGGCCTGCTGTATAGCCATTCAAATCAATAAGGATATCGATCTCATCTGAACGGATCAGTTCTGCCGCTGCGTTGTCACCGAGCCCAAGAATCTTTCGCCAGTGCGTAGCGAATGGCCTGATCATCGCCGTAACCGAATCCTCGATTGACCAATTATCATAGACATAATGCTGGAACCGCTCTTTGTTCAGGAACCCGACAAAAGGCCCGATAAAAGCCCCGACCGCATGCCCCCGTAGGTCGGATGACACCCAGCCAATTTTCAAACTTCTCTCAACATCCTGATTACGATCGGCAAAAGAGTAGTTTCGCAACAATGGATGCCAGACTCGCTCATCCCCGTTTGCAGCAGCTACCAAAATATCCTTGACCGGCACCTCACTCGAAAAAAGCATGCCAAATAACAGGCCTGAATATGCCGCTGGAGACTCTGGGGCCTGAGCCAAGGCTCGCTGGAAGAGCTGAATCCCTTCATCATGAAAGCCAAGATCGATCTTCAGGCCACCAAGGTTGATCAGCGCGTTGACATGATGAGGGTCGATTTCAAGTATTTTCTTGGCCGCCGCCTCCGCCTTTTCCATTTCCCCCAGCTTGCTATAGGCAACGATCAGGATATTCCACCCAGTGGTACTGGTCGGCTCCCGCGCCACGGAAGCTTCGAGATTTTCTACTGCGATCTTCCAGTCCCCGCGCTGAGCAAACATCGCGCCCAGCATTTCATGAACCCAGGGTTCACTCGCCCCGACGCGCAAGGCATCTTCGAGAGCATCAATGGCGGCCAAGGCGTTTCCGGATTCAATCAATGCAGCAACCCGATTCACTGCGGCGACAACGTCGCTCGGCGCCTGCTGCAAGACCTCGGCCAAAATGTCGGCTGCCTTTCCCCAGTCGCGCAGAGCCAGGCTGAGATACGCCCGTGCCCGCGCTACGTGGATATCATCAGGCGCCAGTTGATAAGCGCGATCGACGAAGTCAGCGGCCTCCTCATATAATTCGCGATCGCGATAAATATCGCCCAGGGCGGCCAGCGCCTGCGCACTGTTTGGGGCCAGCCCCAGGCAAAGGTGCAGATCCGCCTCTGCCTGCGCGTCATGCCTCAACTGATACAGCACAAGGCCACGCAGCAGGTACAACTCCCCCACCGAAGGATAACGGGCAAGCAATCCGGATAGCAGTTCATTGGCCTTGAACAACTCACCGGACCCCACATAGCAGTTGGCCAAGCGACAAGCCAGCAGCAGATCATCCGGGGCAACCGCCAAGGCTCGTTGCAGATACGCTTGCGCCTCCAACCACGCACCGTCCCGGCGCAACACCTCGCCGAGCAAGGAGAGCGCCCCAATATTCCCGGGATCGTGGGCAACCGCTTCATTGAGGAAATCTCTGGCCGCGGGCAGATCCGGAATCGTCAAGGCCAGACGGCCCAGTTCGAGCCACGCGGCCGCATTACCGGGCGCATCCCCAACCAAGGCCTGCAACACGGCCGCCGACTCGCCATAACGCCCTTCGGCAAACAGGCGCCTCCCCTCATGAAGTCGCTCCTCAAGCCCCGCTGCAGACCCCATACCTCCTTGTACCTCGCCGCCCCCGCCTTGCTCAGAGTTCATAGGTCACGCTCTTCCCCTTCTGGAATACTGCCCATCGAAAATTTTTCAACCTCGGCCTAAAGTTCCTTCACCGGCTACCGTTATTTGATTCAAGGGCGATAAAAAGCCCGTTGAAACAAACCTGAAAGGCCCTCTCGGCTGATCAACATGTAGGCAAACAGACATTTTTTGGAGATTATCATGGCATCAGTCATCAATACCAACCTGGCATCCCTGAACGCCCAGCGTAACCTCACCACTTCCCAGAAGTCGCTGAACACCTCCCTGCAACGCCTGTCGTCCGGCTTGCGCGTCAATAGCGCCCGCGACGACGCGGCTGGCCTGGGTATCGCCACCAACATGTCCGCCCAAAGCCGCGGCATGACGGTCGCCACCCGCAATGCCAACGACGGCATCTCGCTTGCCCAGACGGCTGAAGGCGGCTTGGCCACCATCACCGACCACCTGCAGCGGATGCGTGAATTGGCCACCCAAGCGGCATCCGGTCAATACGATTCAGTCAACTTGGCAGCGCTGGACAAGGAATATCAGGCACTGCAGTCGGAAATCTCCCGTGTTGCCACCGCAACGACTTTCAACGGCAAGCAGATTCTGGGCTCCGACAGCACCATGTCCTTCCAGATTGGTGCCGGCACGGCCAGCGAAAACCAGATTGCCGTAACGACAGTCACCGCTTCGATGGCAACCGGTTTGTTCACCTCCACTGACATCACCACTGCCGCTGGCGCCAAGACCGTCATGGGAACCCTGGACACCGCGCTCAATACGGTAAACAGTGCTCGCGCTGGCCTCGGCGCCCTGCAGTCCCGCTTCGATGGCGTCGTCACCCAACTGGGCGCCCAGATCGAGAACACTGAAGCCGCCCGCAGCCGCATCATGGATACCGATTACGCTGCTGAAACCGCCAACTTGAGCCGCTCTCAGATCCTGCAACAAGCCGGTACTGCCATGCTGGCCCAAGCCAACAGCATCCCGCAAAACGTGCTGTCCCTGCTCAAGTAAGCTGAAGTGCGCTAGGGGGGAACCCCCCTGCCAGAACGGGCGCAGCAACGGTAACGTTGCTGCGCCCATTGCCCATCATGGCTACAGGAGTTTCTCATGAACCTACAACCAGTGAGCACCCTCGGTATCGCCGGCAGCGCTCCGCGCCCCGCTGTCACTGACACTCCGGCGCAAGGCGCCCCCTCGTCTTCAGCCATGGGACAAAATGCCCCAGCTTCCGAAACTACGCGCCAAAAACCAGGCAAGGAAGAGTTGGCCCAAATGACGAAAGCCGTCAATGACTTCGTCAAACCGCTCAATAGCGCCCTCCAGTTCAATATTGACGACTCGACGGGCCAGACAGTGGTCAAGGTCATCGACACCGATACCAAGGAAGTGATCAAACAGATTCCATCGGAAGACATGCTGGCTTTGGCCAAGGCGCTTGATCAAATTAAAGGTTTTCTGGTCAAACAAAAGGCGTAAACTGCTTAATCGTCGCGACACGAGCATTCGGCCAAGCATTGAAGGAGTAGACCCATGGCAACCATTACCTCACTAGGCGCTGGCTCGGGGCTCGACCTTGAGTCCCTAGTCACCAAGCTCATGTCGGTCGAAAAAGCGCCTCTCAACGCCCTCACGAAGAAAGAAAGCGCGGTTAACACCAAGATTTCTGCCTTCGGCACGCTGAAGAGCAAGCTGTCCGCACTGCAAACTGCCGCCCAGGCCTTGAAGGCCAACATAGGGCAAACAGCGCTCCAGAAATTCGCCACTTACAGTACGACCGTTGCTGATACCAGCATTGCCTCAGCCACTGCAGGGACAGGCGCCGTGGCCGGCACCTATACATTGAATGTCACCAAACTGGCCATTTCCGACCAGTTTGTCTCAAACACCGTAACGTCAGCCAGTGATCCAATTGGCACCGTGGGCGACACCCTGACGTTCGGTTTTGCGACACCCGATGCCAATGGCAACAGCCGTTCGAAGACAATTACGCTTGATAGCAGCAATAATTCACTCACCGGTCTGCGCAATTCCATCAATGGCGCAAACATGGGAATCACGGCGACCATCATCACTGGAAGCGCTGGCGCACAACTGGTCCTCACCGGCGAACAGGGTCTCGATAACAAGATCACACTAGGCGGCAATCTAGCCAGCCAGCTGACCCAGACGGCAACTGCCGACAGCGCCACCTTCACGGTGAACGGCATTGCCGCCACCAGCAATACGAATGCAGCCAGCAAGGTCATCGATGGCGTGACGCTCAATTTGACCAAAACCGGTTCGACGACGCTCACCGTCGCTGCGGAGTATTCAAGCAATCTGTCGACTGCGCTGAACAGCTTCATCAAGGCCTACAACGATGCCAACAGCACCATGGCCACCATGGGTGCTTACAACGCCACGACCAAGGTCGCCGGCACCCTGCAGGGCAACTCGCTCCTACAGGATGCGCGCCAGGAAACACGCAGCCTGGTCTTTGGCACCACTGTCGGCGGCACCTCTGCTTATCAGAGACTGTCTGATATCGGCGTATCCGTCGGCACCGATGGCTCTCTGTCTCTCGACACGACCAAGCTGAACAAGGCGCTTGCCACCGACACGGCGTCCGTGGCAACCTTGGTCGACAAGGTCGGCACTGCTTTCAATACAACGCTGGAGAAGGTAGTTGGAACATCGGGCAAAATAAAGGTTGCCACCGATAGTGCAAATTCGATGATCAAGGAATTGCAAAAGAGAGAAGATGCAGTGCAACTCCACCTTGATCAGATTGAAGCGCGTTATCGCAAACGGTTCACTGCTCTGGATACGCTGGTCGCCAAGCTCAATTCGACCAGCACCTACCTAACCACGCAACTGGCCAATCTGACCAGCAGCACATCCAGTAAGTAGCAAGGAGTCTTCATGTTCGGAACAAGACCTTCACCCGCGGCAGCCTATGCCCAAGTCAGCCTGGAGAGTGCTGTACGCAGCGCCGACCCGCATCGACTTGTGCTCCTGCTTTTCGAAGGCGCGGCCACAGCGATGTCGATGGCAAAGCTGCACATGCAAAACAACCAGATTGCGGAACGCGGCGCGAATATTTCGAAAGCCATTGACATCATTGCCAATGGCCTGAGGGCAAGTCTCAATATAGAGGAAGGTGGAGAATTAGCCGAGCGGCTGGCCGCCCTGTACGACTACATCGTGCAACGTCTTCTGTGGGCCAACATGAAAGTGGACGTCGTTGCGCTGGACGAATGTATGGGTCTTCTCGGCGAAATTCACTCGGCCTGGGCCGAAATTGCCCCAGGCAAAGAGTCTGCTGCGTGACCAATGACGCTTGAAAACCATTACCGTCAGCTACTACTGATAAGTCAGGACATGCTCGCGGCGGGCCAAGCCCAAGAATGGGAGAAGCTGGTCAGCCTCGAAGCCGACCGAAGCTTGTTGTTGGAAAAATCGCCGGCACCGACCGCGGCAAAGGGCGAAAACCCTCAAGCGGCGGTGGCGTTGATTCATCAGATACAAGCAATCGATGCACAATTGCAGGAAATTGTTGCGACATGGCTTGAGCACGCCCGGATTCTGTTGCGTATCAAGCCAGTTTCACCTCTTTAAGCAGAGACTCAGTTGCTCCCCGCCGACGTCGCCAGCAGCTTGCGGCTGAACCTACCCAATCAGCACGCCTTAAGCAACGAGCAAACACAACCGGTAGCGGCAACGCAGAAGATTAGCGATGTACTCAGTGACCTTGTACCCGGCCAGCGGGTTCTGGCCGAGATACAAGCCTTACTGCCGAATGGTACTTATCGCGCCGTAGTTGCCCAGCGCAACGTTACTCTGGCCCTGCCTTTTTCCGCCAAGCCAGGCGACAGCCTCGAACTTGAGGTAGTCGAGAAGGAAGGCAACGTTACGCTGGCCCTTGTCGCGAATCGTGGTGGTGGTGCAACAGCGGCAAACGAGTCCGTATCGACCAGTTTAAGCAATACAGGCAAGCTCATTGGCGACCTGATGAGCCAAGTAAACGAGCGGGGAGGAAGAGCCCCGGCAGCGGCACTCAACAGCAGCCAGCCCCTGCTCGAAACCATTCCCAAAAACGCCGCAGACCTGGTTCCTCTGCTAAAACAGGCGCTCAGTGAGAGCGGCATGTTTTATGAAGCACATCAGGCGCGTTGGGTGGCAGGTGAAATCCCTACTGAAGCACTCAAGCTAGAACCGCAGGGAAAATACCCTGCCTCTCTGATCTCTGATCAAAACGCCTCGAAAATCGCGAATCCCGGCAATCCAGAACAAGCAATTACAGCCTCCTCCATGAAAGAGTCGGCAGTCGGCAGCCCCGTTCCGCGCGACTTGATGCCGATTGTGCAGCAACAACTCGACGGGTTGGCAAACCAGAACTTTGCTTGGCAAGGCCAGATCTGGCCCGGGCAACAAATGCGCTGGGAAATTGGCGAGAACACGGATGACTCGCGCTCGTCGAATACGGAAGAGATTCAGCGCTGGAAAACACGCTTGAAACTGTCCCTCCCGTTGCTGGGCGATATCGACGTAGCCCTTAACCTGAAGACCGGCGGCGAGGTCAGTATTGCAGTCACCGCCGGCTCAGAAAGCAGCGAGGCCCGCCTGCGTGACGGGGCCTTGCAGTTGCGCGAGCAATTTGAAGCGGCTGGATTGAATTTAACTGAGCTACAGGTCCTGCATGGCGAAACTGCCGAGTGACCCGACGCGCGAGGCAATTGCCCTCGCCTACAGCCAGACCGATGCAGCGCCGCGCGTGGTGGCCAAAGGCAAGGGGCTGATCGCCGAGCAGATTATTGCCCGAGCCAAGGAACATGGCGTTTACGTGCACGAGTCACCAGAACTCGTTGCCCTGCTCACCCAGGTAGACCTCGACGAGCACATTCCTCCGCAGCTTTATATCGCAATTGCCGAGTTGCTGGCCTGGCTCTACCGCATCGAACATGGCGGCACCGCAACATAACCACCGCACTAAGCTTCTTCTGGCCACAGTAGCCCCCCCAATGGATTACCATGATCGTGTTCGCATATCGATAGCACCGAATGTCCTCCACCCAAGAAGATCAGCCTAACCCGGATTTCGAGATTGACCATCCGGAAGCATATTCCCAATATTTCCTGACCGCCCCGAGGGAGATTTCTTTCTATCTCAATCTTCTGGTCAAACGCGGCAGCCTGCTTACGGCGCATATCGACGACGGAAAAGCGTTCTTCCTGACGACCATGACTGCAGTCGATGATGAGAAACAGGCTATTTTTCTGGACTCAGCGCAAGCGGATGAACTCAACACTGCTGCCAAAAATGCTCACCGTATCACCCTGACCGCAAAACTTGACCGCGTCAAGATTCAACTCCGCCTCCCACCCCTGAGGCACCAGCTCGTTGATGGACAAAAAATGCTGGCTGCGGTCTTCCCTCAGGCAATCCTGCGCATTCAGCGACGGGAGTTTTTCCGTTTAGAGTCGTCATCAACCCATCCTATCCTTTGTCGGATTGCCATGGAGGCCCCGGAAGGCACACTGAAGACATTTGAATGGAATGTGGCCGACATCAGCGGCGGCGGGCTCAGCCTGAATGCCCCAACCAGCCTGATTAACGACTGCCAACGCGATGCCCTGTTCAAGAACAGTCGGCTGGATATTCCCGGCGAGGGCGTCTTGCTGGTCAATCTGCGGGTCCGGAAAACATCGGAGTTTTCTGCCGAAAACGGCCAACATTATCTGCGGGTTGGCTGTGAATTCGTAGAACTACCGGGTTCCCGGCTGGCAATGATCGAACGCTACATCGCCCGCATCGAACGCGAGCGCAAGGCCCGCGACTCTGGACTAGCGAATTAAATCTGCATATTCATCACGTCCTGATAGGCCGTGACGAGTTTGTTGCGCACCTGAACCATCTCCTGGAAGGACACGCTTGCTGTCTGCAAAGCAATCATGACCTCATGGAGGTTCTGGTTGGTATCACCGGCGGCAAGTTTTTCCGCCATTTGGTCCGCTTGCTGCTGGGTTTGATTCACTTTGTCGATGGAGCCCTGCAGAATCTGGGCGAAGTCGGCGCCACCCGCTGCTGACGCACTAGTGTCCGCCGCCTTACCGGTAGCCTGCGTTGCGGTTGTTCGCAGCGCGCTCAACATTTGCTCAATTCCTAGCGTATCCATTTTCAGCTCCTTAAACCTCGGGGTTTATCAAGCAATTCTCAGGCCAGAATCAATCCTGAAAATGCCCCTCATCCCGATATTGCTGCAACTTGTAGCGCAAGGTCCGCTCTGAAATACCCAAGCGCTCAATGGCCTTCTTGCGGGAACCTCCAACTTCGGCCAGGGTGCGCAGGATATGTTCACGCTCCAAGTCTTTCATATTATCGACCTTTTTGTCCGTGTCCGTCAGCCCTGAATGCTCCACAGGCGTAGGCGCAGCCGCTGGCTGCACTACCGTCGTTTCGCCAGACGATCGAGGTGCAAGATTCAGAACCTCCGGGCCGATCGTGCTCCCCGTCGCCATGATCAAGGCCCGCTGTATCACATTCTCCAGTTCGCGCACGTTTCCGGGCCAGGAATGCTCCCTTAGCGCAGCCTCAGCCGCCGACGACAAAGACATGCCGGTTCGCCCAAAACGCCCGCCATGTTCGACGACAAAATGCCGGGCAATCGGCACGATATCCCCACGGCGCTGCCGCAAGGAGGGGATGCCAACCGGGAATACATTAAGACGGTAATACAAATCCTCTCGGAAAACGCCCTTGGCCACGGCTTCGGCCATATCGCGGTTCGAGGTGGCGATGATCCGGATATTCAGCGCGACCGGCTTCTTACCACCGACCCGCTCCACCTCGCGCTCCTGCAGAACGCGCAGCAGCTTGGCCTGAAGCCCCATCGGCATTTCGGTCACTTCATCAAGCAGCAAAGTGCCATCCTGGGCCTGCTCGAACTTGCCGGCCTGTGCTTGCTGGGCACCGGTAAACGCCCCCTTTTCGTAGCCGAACAAGGTTGCTTCAAGCAGGCTATCCGGAATCGCCGCGCAGTTGATGGCAACAAAAGGACCATTCTTACGGGCCGATTGACGATGAATGAAGCGAGCGACCACTTCCTTGCCAACGCCCGATTCTCCAGTCAGCAACACCGTAGCGTCGGTCTGCGCCACCCGCTGGGCAACGGCAAACAACTCCCTACTGGCCGGATCGATCGCCACCACGCCACTGCCATCATCAGAGGCTGGCAATTCGTATTTGTTGATATGGGCGAGCAATGCTTGGGGCTCGAAAGGCTTGAGCAAAAAGTCGCACGCGCCAGAGCGCATGGCATCAACGGCCTTATCCACTTCGGCGTAGGCCGTCATCAACACCACCGGCAAATGCGGCAGACGGGCGCGGATTTCCTTGAGCAAGGTGATGCCGTCCATCGGCATCATCCGAACATCGCTGACGACAATGGAAAAGGCCTGCTCCTCCAGGACCTTGAGTGCCGCCTCGCCACCATCGACGGCAACACAAGGACGCCCAGCCAGTTCCAGCGTGTCGGCGATCGCCTCGCGCAAACTGGGATCATCTTCGACCACAAGAATCGGCAAATTGTGTTCAGCCATTATTTTCTATTCCACCTTCCACCGCTACGGGCAAGGTCATAACGAACTCGGCGCCCGCACCTGGCTCGGAAAAAAGTTCTATGGCACCACCATGCGCACGTGCCACACCGAGCGCAATGGCCAATCCAAGACCAGTACCCTGCCCCTTGGTCGTAAAAAACGGCTCAAAAATGCGCGCCTGCGTTTCACGAGAGATTCCTGGACCGCTGTCACGTACGCCGACGGCAATCAAATCGCCGCGTCGGTTGCCGGTCAGGCAAATTTTGCCGCCTGCCGGCGTTGCCTGCATGGCGTTCTCCAGAAGATTGACCAGCGCCCCAAACAAGGCCTTGCGACTACCGACGATGATCGCCCCTGCACTTTCGTCCACCACAGCAAATTCCAGCCCATGCTCGCGCATCAGTGGCTCCACAGTTTGCGCCGCCTCCGCCAGCAAGTCGCCGGCGTCGATTACATCGCGCCCGATACTTTCGCCGCGGGCAAACAGCAAGACATCCTGAATCAGCCGTTCAAGGCGGCGCAACTGGCCACTGGCCTTTTCTGAAAACCGGGCGCGCGCCTCATCAGCGACACCCGGCTGGCCGAGATTCGAGGTATAGAGAAGCGCTGCTGCGAGCGGCGTTCGCAACTGATGCGCCAGCGAGGCAGCCATCTCCCCCATTGCTGCCAAGCGCTGGTTACGTTCAAGTTCCGTTTTCATCCGGTGCGCGGCCGTCACATCATGGATCAGCAAAATTTTACCGCCAGCCGATGGCAGCGCACTTTCGGCAATAGACACCCGGCCACCACCAATCAGCCATTCCCCCACGGTCAGCGTTGGCTCAAGGTGGGCGCGCGCGACATCGCCCCAGTGCTGGCCAACCATGTCCGCACCGAAGATTGCCATCGCAGCAGGATTGACTGCAGCGACCACCGCCGCGGCATCAAGCAGCACCACCCCGGCCGGCAAGGCGTCGAGCAAGGATGACAAACGCTCGGAAAGCGCCTCTTTTTCCTGATATTGGCGCCGCAATTCGCCGTTGGCTACCGCCAACTCCTCAGTCAAAGAGCTCACCCGGGTCTGCAACGCCTCATATGCCTGCGTCAACTCGGCCGAAACCTGGTTGAACATGGCAAACGCCCGCTGCAATTCGGCGGTTTTGGTGTCGGAATCTGGCGTCACGGGTTTGGCCTGTACGGCTAACATCGAAAAAGATAGGGGGAATTCAGCGCCGGTAATAGTAGAATATTTCTAGGAAAATTTGGCTTCTCAATTGATTCTTCTTCTGTTTACCGTAATTCGACCGAGCATTAATGGCAGCAACGACTGAGACGACAGCAGGGACCGCACCGGAACAAAACCCGGTGGACCGTCTGCGCGAGGCATTCAACCGGCTCGGCAGTCAGCAGAAGATCGTCTTCATGGTCGCCATTGCCGCCCTCATCGCAATTATTGTGGGGGCAATCCTGTGGAGCCGGCAGCCTGACTGGAAGGTGCTTTTTTCGAATCTGACGGAAAAAGACGGGGGTTCCATTGCGGCCATTCTCGAGCAGCAAAACATCCCTCACCGCTACAGTAACAGCGGTGCCTTGCTTGTACCATCTGACCGCGTCCATGAAGTTCGCCTGAAGCTTGCTTCACAAGGCCTGCCACGCGGTGGCATGGTCGGTTTCGAATTGATGGAAAACCAGAAATTCGGGGTTAGCCAGTTTGCCGAACAGGTGAACTACCAACGCGGTCTAGAGGGCGAACTGGCCAGAACAATCCAGTCGATCGGCTCAGTGCAATCCGCCCGCGTTCATCTGGCCATTCCCAAACCATCAGTCTTCGTCCGCGAAGAGCAAAAACCGACGGCATCCGTGATGCTCAACCTCTATCCGGGCCGTACGCTCGATGGTGGTCAGATTGCCGGCATTACGCATCTGGTGTCATCGAGCGTCCCCCAACTGCCGGCATCGAATGTGACGGTGCTCGACCAGAGTGGCGCCTTGCTGTCACAACTGAAGAGCAAGCTGACCGAAGCGGGCCTGGACCCGACGCAGATCAAATATGTTCACGACGTAGAAAACAGCATTATCAAGCGCATTGATGAAATCCTCAGCCCGCTGCTGGGCGCCGACAATTTCAAGGTGCAGGTTGCTGCTGATATCGACTTTTCGCAAACCGAGCAAACCGCCGAAAGCTACCGTCCAAACAACACGCCGGAAAGCACCAGCATCCGCAGCCAGCAAAACAACGAAACTGCCAACGTCAATCAGGCTGCCGGCGGCGTACCGGGCGCGCTAACTAACCAGCCACCGGTGCCGGCCACAGCGCCACTGACCCAGCCGGCGACCGGGACAACGCCAGGACAGCCGGCAAAGCCAGGAGAGCCCCAGGGCAAAATTGACGCTGCGGGGGTCACCGCACCGCTCAACGCGGCGGGGCAACCGATCAGCACCAGCAAAAATGCCACGATCAACTATGAACTGGACAAGACCATCCGCCATACCAGGCAGGGGATGGGTAACATCCGGCGCCTTTCGGCTGCCGTGGTCGTCAACCATCGCAAGGACGTCGACAAGACAGGCAAACCGCTCACCAAGGCGATTCCCGACGCGGAGATGAAGCAAATCAATGAACTGGTTCGCGAAGCGATGGGGTTCACCAAGGAACGAGGGGATACGCTATCGGTGGCCAATGCCCCCTTTACCGCCATTGACAAGAGCGAAAACGAGTTGCCGATCTGGAAAGACCCGGAGAACGTCTCTTATATCAAGGATATTCTCAAGTATCTGCTGATCGCGGCCATCATTGCCTTCCTCTACATCAAGCTTATCCAGCCCTCGTTGAAAACGATGTTCCCGGCACGCCATGAAGGCGAGAAACATGCTGGAGATGGAACCGGCCCAGGCGGCATATTCGGAGGAATAACCGGTAGCGCGGAAGAGGCTGGCGAAGATGGTTCAACCCAGGTGACTATCGACAACTACGCCATCAAGATTCAGAAGGCTCGCGAATTCGCCGAGAAAGACTCAAAGGCGGTAGCCAACATCATCAAGGATTGGATGGGCGTCAATGGCAACTAGCCCTGAAGAAGGCCTCGAAAAAAGCGCCACACTGCTTATCGCACTCGGCGCCGATCACGCGGCAGAAGTTCTCAAGAACCTCGGCCCACGCGAGGTGCAGAAGCTTGGTCATGCCATGGCGGCACTCAAGTCTGTCCCACGCGTAAAAGTAGAAGCGATACTCGACGAATTCCAGCAAATTGCTGAAGAGCAATTGGCCATGCACGTCGATACCGATGATTACATCCGCTCGGTCCTGACCAAGGCCTTGGGTGACGACAAGGCATCGAACCTCATTTCGCGCATCCTGCAAAGCGGGGAGACCTCAGGCATTGAAGGCCTGAAGTGGATGGATGCGACCACGGTTGCTGACCTGATCAAGAACGAACACCCGCAGATCATCGCCACCATTCTGGTCCACCTTGAACACGATCATTCCAGCGAAATCCTCAACCACTTCACCGAGCGCTTACGCAACGACGTAGTGCTGCGGATCGCCACGCTGGAAGGCATCCAGCCTGCAGCCCTGAAAGAACTCAACGAGGCGATGGCACGCATTCTGGCCGGCTCGACCAGCGTCAAGCGGACGGCAATGGGCGGCGTGCGAACCGTTGCCGAAATCCTCAACTTCATCGGCACGGCCAATGAAACCTCAGTCGTCGACGCCATCCGCGAGTACGATCCCGATCTCGCCCAGAAGATTCTCGACGAAATGTTCGTTTTCGAGAACCTGATGGATATCGACGACCGCTCGATCCAACTCATTCTGCGCGAAGTGCAATCCGACTCGCTGATCCTTGCCCTCAAAGGCGCGTCGCCAGAGCTACGCGAGAAGATTTTCAAGAACATGTCGCAGCGTGCGGCCGAAATGTTGCGCGAAGATCTCGAATCCAAGGGACCGGTGCGCCTTTCGGAGGTCGAAGCCGAGCAGAAGGAAATCCTCAAGGTGGTTCGCCGCCTTGCCGACGAAGGACAGATCGTCATCGGTGGCGCCGGTGGCGAGCAGATGCTCTGATTCAGCGCTGAACAATGATTATTCCCAAAGAGGAGCTCACCCACTTTCACCGCTGGCAGGCCGGGTCTTTCGACGCCAAGCCTGTACCAGTCGTCGAAGTACAGACGCCAGCCCCGGACACTCACGATGCGCCCCCCGCGGACGTGCAATCGAATCAGGAATTTAAGCTCCCAACCGCCGAAGACATTGAGCGGATGCACGAAGAAGCCCGCAGCTCGGGGTATCAGGCCGGGTTTGCCGAAGGGCAAGCGGCAGGGGAAAAACAGGCGCGAGAAATCGCCGAAGCCCAAGCCCAGCAATTCTCCTCACTGATCAGCAATCTAAAAAACGCCGTCGCCAACCTCGAGCAAACCGCGGCGGACCAACTGCTTGCGCTGGCTGTCGAAATCGCCGCTCAAGTGACCCGAAGTGCTATCACCCTCAAGCCTGAACTGCTGCTGCCGGTGATTCGGGAAGCCGTTAGTGCCTTGCCAATGCACCACGCCCACGTTGTCCTCCGCCTGAATCCAGGCGATATCGAACATGTACGAGCCGCAGCTGGCGAGCAACTTACCCAGATCGGCGCTCAACTCATCGAAGACAATTCGGTCACCCAAGGGGGATGCTTACTGCAGGCCGGATCCAGCGAAGTCGATGCGACTATCGAAACCCGCTGGAAGCGTGTACTTGAAGCCATTGGAACAGAACCTCAGGAATGGCTGAAACCCTAAACCCCGACGACTTGCCAGACCACTCGGCACGCTGGAACAGTTTTCTGCAGAACTGCAGCACGGCAGCCAGTAATGCCCAGCCGCTTTGGCCCGTCGGACGCCTGACGCGTATTAATGGTCTGGTCATGGAGGCGGCCGGGCTAAAGCTGCCGCTCGGCAGCACCTGCAAGATCTACCCGTCCAGCGGCACACCGATTGAAGCAGAAGTGGTTGGCTTTGCTGGCGAAAAGCTCTATCTGATGCCCTCGGACGACGTCTATGGACTCGCCCCCGGTTCCAAGGTGGTTGCTGTCGAATCGCCAAACATGCTGCCAAAGCTTGGTGGACCACCGCCCTTCCGCCGCCGTGCCATAGACCGGGCCAAGCAAGGACCGGTTGGCGAAGAGTTGCTGGGCCGCGTTCTTGACGGCGTCGGACGCCCCCTCGACAACAAGGGGCCATTGATCGCTGCCGAGACTCGACCGCTGCAAAGCCGGCCGATCAACCCGATGTCGCGTGCCGCCATCCATCAGCCGCTGGATGTCGGCATTCGCGCCATCAACGCCCTGCTGACCGTTGGCCGAGGCCAGCGCATGGGCCTATTCGCCGGCTCAGGCGTCGGCAAGTCAGTACTGCTCGGCATGATGGCCCGCTACACGGAAGCGGAAGTGATTGTCGTCGGACTGATCGGGGAGCGTGGTCGAGAGGTCAAGGAGTTCATCGAACAGATTCTCGGAGAAGAAGGCATGCGGCGCTCCGTCGTCGTTGCCGCCCCGGCTGACACCGGTCCGCTGATGCGACTGCAAGGGGCTGCCTACGCCACTACCATAGCCGAATACTTCCGCGACCAGGGAAAACACGTCCTGCTGATCATGGACTCGCTGACGCGTTATGCCATGGCACAACGCGAAATCGCCCTGGCCATTGGCGAGCCACCAGCCACCCGCGGCTACCCGCCTTCCGTATTCGCTCGCCTGCCGCAACTGGTCGAACGAGCCGGCAATGGACAGGAAGGAGGCGGCTCGATCACCGCGTTTTATACGGTTCTGGCAGAGGGTGACGACCAGCAGGATCCGATTGCCGACTCGGCACGGGCGATCCTTGACGGCCACATCGTATTATCCCGAACCCTCGCCGATGCAGGTCATTACCCGGCAATCGACATTGAACAATCGATCAGCCGGGCCATGGTCAACCTGATCGACGTCCCTCATCTGGATCAGATTCGCAAGTTCAAGGTCTTGTTCGCCCGCTATCAACGGTCGCGCGACCTGATCTCCGTCGGTGCCTACGCACCAGGCTCGGACCCGGTTCTCGATCAGGCGATCAGTCTCTACCCAAGAATGGAAAGTTTTCTGCAGCAGCAATTGATCGAGCAATCAGATTTCCCCAGCAGCCTAGAGGCGCTGAAGACGCTTTTTTAATAGCCCATGACCCAACCCTTCTCGCTCCAGCCGTTGCTTGATCTGATGCAAACCCGCACCGATGAGGCGACACGCCAACTCGGCCAGCTGATTGCCGAAGAACAAAACCAGCGCAGCCGCCTGCAGATGCTCGAACAATACCGTGACGAATACGCACAACGCCTTCGGGAGGCCACACTGCAGGGCGTGACCCGCATGATCCTGCGCAACTATCAGGACTTTCTCGCCCGTATCGACGAAGCAGTCAAGCAGCAGAAAATCGCCGTTGAGAATTCCGAACGTAGCACGAAGACAGGAAAAGAAAACTGGCAGGCACAGAACAAGCAACTAAAAGCGATTGATACGCTGTCGCAGCGCCATGATGCACGTGAACGCTACCGGGAAAACAAACACGATCAAAAGTTGCAGGACGAATTTTCCACCCGAAAATTCGGGGCCAGGGAAGATACAGACAGCAAGTAGCCACACAGGCACGTATTTCGCTTAACACCTCCCGACATATTTATCTTTCGAGGGGCAAGCATGGGCTTGACTGTCATATCCAACATCGCATCCGCCATAAGTTCAAAGACATCAGCGCCTGCACCAGAAGCCACTGAAGGCCTGCCAGGTGAATTCGCAGCCCTGCTTTCCGGGCAGGCCCTGTCCGCAATGATGTCATCACCCAAGTCTGATGCCGCCCAAAATCTTGTGACGCAAAGCAACGAGAAAGGTATCAGCGAAGAGAACGACAAAGCCAAGGGCGAGAACAGCAATTTGCCGCTCGATCCAGCCGCACTTGTGGCGATGATTGGTAATTCCCAATCTCAGCCCGCAATAGCCCCCCCCATCCAAGCTGCGAGCGAAGCGCTGAATTCAGCTCAGGCCAAGAAGCTCGCGCTGGCAATCTCCACACCTCCCAGCCAAACAGCCCAGGATCCTTCACCTCAAGCGGCGATCAGGCTGATGGAAAGTGAAGTACCTGTTGGCAACATCGCGGCCGATGCGGCAAATCTTGCCGCCACTTCCCAAACATCTGCCGAAACGATCAATTTCAACACCAGCCTGTCCGCGGCACTTCAGCAACGGGGCGCATCACCCGAACATCAAGTCACGGTCAGTACGCCGCTGCATACCGAGGCGTGGCCGCAACAGTTCGGCGAGAAAATCGTCTGGCTGGCCAAGAACGACCAGCAATCAGCTCAAATCAACATCAATCCCCCTCAACTCGGGCCGGTGCAGATCACCTTGAACCTGAGCGGGGACCAAGCGACGGTCGCATTTTCATCGCCCCATGCTGAGGTCCGCCAGGCAATCGAGGCCTCCATGCCGCAATTGAAAGAAATGTTTTCCGCGGCGGGGATCAGTTTGGGCAATACCAATGTCGGCGCAAACCTGACGCAACAGAATCCCAACAATCCCTTCATGGCACCAAACAAGAACCAATCAGGGCTTGAAAACGCTATACTCCCGGCGAATGACAATGCGCCAAATGCAGGCATCACTCAGGTCCTGCATAGGGGCCGTGGACTGGTAGACCTGTTCGCGTAATACACAAGGGATTCTAGACAGGAGGAAAGATGGCCAAGGATGCGAAGCCAGCGGAAGAGGGTGCTGAAGCCCCCAAAAAAAGCAAAAAACTGTTGATCATCATCCTGGCCGTCGTTCTGTTGCTGGTTCTTGGCGGTGGCGGTGCGGCATATATGCTGCTCAAGAAAGGCACCCCTGAAGACGGCGACGAAGATGTCGCCGAAGAAACGGTCAAGTCCAAAAAGAAAGACAAGAAAAAGGATGCCCACGCCGCGCCTGTTTTCGTCAACCTTGAACCGTTCACCGTCAACTTGGTTCCGGAAACTGGCGACCAATACCTTCAGGTAGTGATCTCTCTCGAAATCGAAGACCCGCTTGAAGAGCCGACACTCAAGGCTCAGATGCCCAAAATCCGCAACAACCTGACGCTATTGCTGTCCTCTAAAAAAGCCTCCGAGCTTTTACCCAAGGAAGGGAAGGAACATTTGGCAGAATCTCTCAAAGAGGAGATCAACTCAGTCATCGAGCCGCCGAAGAAAAACAAGAAGGGCGAAGTAGTCACGCCGGAAGGCCCGGTCAAGTCCGTCCTGTTCACCTCCTTCATCATCCAGTAAGGAGCCATGGCCGGCGACTTTCTCTCCCAGGACGAGGTAGATGCCCTACTCAAGGGCGTTACCGGCGAGACTGACGAACCCGAAGAGAGCGAGGGCGAAGGGGCTGGCGTTCGCGCCTACAACATCGGCACCCAGGAACGGATCGTCCGTGGCCGGATGCCGACCCTGGAACTGGTTAACGAACGCTTCGCCCGCTACCTGCGGATTGGTCTGTTCAACTACATGCATCGGAATGCCGAGATTTCAGTCGGTCCGATCCGCGTCCAGAAATACAGCGAATTCATTCGCAACCTGGTCGTTCCGACCAACCTGAACCTGGTGATCGCCAAGCCCTTGCGCGGCACGGCCTTATTCGTTTTTGATCCGAATCTGGTCTTTCTGGTCGTAGACAATATGTTCGGTGGCGATGGGCGCTTCCATACCCGCGTCGAAGGGCGCGACTTCACCCCGACCGAGCAACGCATCATTCAGGGCCTGCTCAACGTGGTGTTCACCGAATACAGCAAGTCCTGGAAACCGGTCTACGACATCAACTTCGAATACATTCGTTCGGAGATGAATTCCCAGTTCGCCAATATTGCGACCCCTTCAGAAATCGTCGTCTCGACGACCTTTACGCTGGAGTTTGGTGGCGCGACCGCGGACATGCATATCTGCTTTCCGTACTCGATGCTGGAGCCAATCCGCGACCTGCTCTACAGCACGATGCAAAGCGACCAGTTGTCATCGGACAAACGCTGGATCGGTACCTTGCGCAAGCAGTTGCAAGGCGCGGAAGTGGAGATCGTCGCACTACTCGGTTCGGGCAAGATAACACTCGGCCAGATACTCAAGCTGAAGGTGGGCGATGTCATTCCCCTTCATATCCCGGATAAGATTGAGGCCTTGGTCGACAGCGTCCCGCTGATGGAATGCACCTACGGGCAGCAAAGCGGCCAATATGCGCTGAAGGTCGATCGATTCATTGCCTCCTCGCCCGAAACACCGCATGCCGAACCGGCAACAGGAGAAAAAAATGGCTGACGAAATGGAAAACATCGAGAGCACCCCAGTGGAAGATGACGGTCAGATCAGCGAGGACGACTGGGCTGCAGCGATGTCCGAACAGGCAATTAGCGATGCCCCTGCCGCGATGGCTGCACAACCGGCCGACATCTTTCCGTCGTTTGGCGGCAACGCAGGTAATGCCGGCATGATGAACGAGCTCGACATGATTCTGGACATTCCAGTCCAAATTACCGTCGAACTCGGCCGGACCAAGATCACCATCAAGAATCTGCTCCAGCTTGCCCACGGCTCAGTTGTTGAACTGGATGCGATGGCCGGCGAGCCGATGGATGTCATGGTCAATGGCACGCTGATCGCCCAGGGCGAAGTCGTGGTGGTTAACGACAAATTCGGCATCCGCCTGACCGATATCATCACCCCCTCCGAACGGATGCGAAAACTCAATCGCTAAACGCCCAGCCAAGTTTCGATTAAGATAGTGGACTAATATCTCCGCAGACGGGCTTGGCTTTGTTACGTTTTCTTCTCTTGTTCACTCCTTTCGCTGCGCATGCCGGAGATGCTCCCCCCGTGGGTATTTCGACCGGTACTTATGCCCAGGCGGGCCTCGCCCTAGCCTTGATTGTTGGCCTTTTGGCTGCAACGGCCTGGCTGGCCCGTAAAGTTTCCGGCGGAAAAGGATTTGGCCAAGGTGGCATGAAGGTGCTTGGCGGTGTGGCTCTCGGACCACGCGAAAGAATTGTTCTGCTGGAGGTCGGTAACGACTGGTTGGTGATTGGTATCGTCCCGGGCCAGATCCGTACCTTGCATCGCTTGGAGAAAGGCACCGTTCCTGACGGCACCTTACCTGCATCTACCGACAAACCCTTTGCTCAGTGGTTGAATGGCATTGCCAATCGTCAAAGTCATGAATAAGCGCCTGGCAGTGACACTGGCCCTCCTGCTTCCGGCAGGACTTGCCTTTGCTCAGGCGGCCGGTGGCCTGCCTGCGGTGACCAGCACTCCGGCAGCGGGTGGCGGCACAACTTATTCGCTGACCATCCAGACACTGCTGTTGATGACAGCACTGACCTTCATCCCAGCCATCGTGCTAATGATGACAGGCTTTACTCGAATCGTGATCGTCCTTTCCTTGCTGCGCCATGCGCTCGGCACGCAGACCGCCCCGCCCAATCAGGTGGTCGTCGGACTTTCCCTGTTTCTGACCTTTTTTGTCATGAGCCCGGTACTGGAAAAGGTTTATACGGACGCCTACGTCCCGTTATCGGAAAACAAGATCAACATCATGCAAGCGGGGGAGCGAGCCGCAATCCCGATGCGCAGCTTCATGCTTAAACAGACCCGCGAGTCTGATCTGGCTCTTTTTGCCGGGATTGCAAAAATCGACAAGATCGAAACACCTGAAGATACGCCGCTGCGCATTCTGGTCCCTGCCTTCGTGATCAGTGAATTGAAGACCGCTTTTCAGATTGGCTTCATCCTGTTCATTCCTTTTCTGGTCATCGACATGGTCGTGGCCAGCCTGCTGATGTCGATGGGCATGATGATGATGTCTCCCGTCATGGTCGCACTACCATTCAAATTGATGCTGTTTGTTCTGGTCGATGGCTGGCATCTGGTCATCGGCTCGCTGGTCCAGAGTTTCTCGCCGTGACGCCCGGAACCGTCATGGAAATTGGCCGGCAGGCCATCGAGGTCACGCTCCTGATCTCCGCCCCCATGCTGATCACGGCACTTGTCGTCGGTTTGATCGTCAGCATTTTTCAGGCGGCCACCCAACTGAACGAATCCACATTGCAGTTCGTGCCCAAACTAGTGGCCATGTTTGTGGTACTTCTACTCACAGGCCCCTGGATGATCCAGTACATGGTGGACTATATCCAGCGCTTGTTTGGCAGCATTCCGCAATTGATCGGCTAGCATGATCAGCATTGGGTCCGCCCAGATTGATGCGTGGATTGTGGCCTTTGTCTTTCCTCTGGCCCGCATCTTGGGATTTATTGCCGCCGCGCCGCTTTGGAGCACGGCAGGCATCCCGAGGCGAACCCGCCTGATACTTGCCATCTCGATCGCAGTAGCCATCACGCCGACCCTGCCACCAATGCCCGGCGTTCAACCCGGATCGCTACCCGGCCTGTGGATACTTGCGCAACAGATGTTGATCGGGGTCGGCATGGGATTCGCCGCCAAGATCGTGTTCACAGCTTTCGACATAGCGGGCGAATTTATCAGCTTCCAGATGGGCTTGGGGTTTGCCACCTTTTACGACCCGCTCAATTCCTCGCAAACGCCGGTCATCACCGAATTCATCAGCCTGATTGCCCTGCTCCTGTTTCTTTCCATGAACGGGCATCTGCTTTATCTGGCAACGCTGGCGCAGAGTTTTTCGGCCATCCCGGTTAGCGCCACACCGCTTGGCGCATCCTCCTGGCTGAATTTGGCAGAACTAGGGAGCAAGATCTTTTCGGCAGGGCTGTTGCTTTCGCTGCCAATCATTGTCGCTCTGATGATTACCAATGTGGCGCTGGCCGTTCTGACGCGAGCTGCGCCGCAGTTGAATCTATTTGCTCTCGGTTTCCCGCTAACCCTGATGGGGGGATTCGTTGCGCTGGCCATCAGCCTGAACTACCTCGCCTCCCCGCTGCAAGGTATTTTTGAATTCGGCATGAGCGCCATGCTGGGATTTGCCAGCACTCAAAACTAGGTCCTGAGTCCGCCGTTAATTCTGTAGGAAGGAGTCCGCCTGCTGACGCTGCACCAGTCGAATCGTTCCTTCTGCCACCCGCCGGGCCCCGATGGTCTGCGAGTCGATACCCTCGGTGTATTCAACGATCTGATAACCCGCAAAGCCCTGCTCATACTGTAACTGGGAGGCACGGCGCTTGAGAATCTGGATCGACTCTCCGGCGCCACCCGTGTGGTAACGCTTCATTTTCATCGCAAAGCGATAGGTATCGTCGTTGAGTTTGGACTCTTCGATTTCCCAATTCGGCGCTAGGGGATCATAAAAATAGTAGATCGCCGCACCGAGCGCCAGTGTTGAAAGCGATATCGATGTATGGGCAGTCAGTTGTATCACTTTATCCGGAATCAGCGGAGAGGAGGAACCGCCCTTCGAACCACACCCGGCCAGCAAACCGGCCAGGAATAGTCCGAGACACAGGGGATTATTCAATTTCATATGTGATCGAACAGCGATAGCTTGGAGGTTAATGCAAACGTAGACTGGGCAGCCTCAAGTTGTAGCTTCTGCTGAGAAACAGCAGTCAAGGCGCTGGCGTAATCGAGATCCTGAAGATTGGAAAGCTGTTCCTCATACTGCAACTTGCGGTCGCCAGCCGTATTGGTCATGCTTTCCAGAGACGATGCCCGTGCTCCGACCGTTGAAAGGCCCTTCGATACGGTAGCGATCGAGGCACTGATGTCACCCAGCGCCGTTGTGTATCTGCTGGATGAGGCACTAGCCCCCGGCGTCTTCAAAAATTCAACCATGTTCTGCACGGCGTCGAAAACACTGCGCCCCGTCGCATTCCCACTTGAATCCCGTATGCGCATGAAAACGTCACTGCCGGGGAGATTCGTTTGAACGGATTCACTGGCGCTGACCTGCAATGTCTGTGCTCCGTCATCGCCGTTGTAATTGACATAGGCGTTAGCGGGAGAAAGCGAATAGGCACTCGGGTTGGTGGTGCTTGCCGGGTTTGCACTCAAGGAAAATGGCTGAGTCGTGGACTGAAAGCCCGCAAAGACATAACGCCCCGTTCCATCCTGCGAGTTGGCCAGACCAATCAGATTATTCAGACGCTCGGACAACTCGGTAGCAACTGCCGCCCGATCGGTGTCTGAATAGCTGCCATTACCGGCGGCCACCGCTTTTTCGTAGATGTTCTGCAATTGGTCATTAACGCCCCCCAAGATACTGTCCAAGCTATTCAGCTTCGTAGTTGCCGACGCCTGATTCTTGAGATAAAGCGCGTTGACCGAGTTTGCCTGGCTGACGACCAGCGCCTGCGCCGAACCGACCGGGTCATCCTTCGGAGTGACGATTTTACGTCCGGTATCAATCTGGTTCTGCAGCGTATACAAACTGCTCTGCAGGCGCTGAATCCCGCTGACTCCACCGTTATAGAGTTGCTGCGTGCTAATTCGCATGCTCATGATTTATTCCTTCGCTCAGGCAATCGATATCAAGGTATCGAATAATTTGCCGGCAATTTCAAGGACCTTGGCGGCAGCTTGGTAGGCTTGCTGGTACTCGACCAACTTGGCTGCCTCTTCGTCCCGGTTAACTCCGGACAAGGACTCTTTTGCTGCGGTGGCCTGTGTCAGCATGGTCGTCTGCGCTTCGGAAGAAACCTCGGCGGAGGCTGTCTTGTTGCCAATGTCGTTGACAAAAGATGCGTAGTTATCCTGGTACGTCGCGTTACCGCCCTGCATCGTATTCTGAGTTTGCAGACTGCCAAGCCGGACAATATTGCTACCATCCTCGACACCACTTGTATTGGTCGCGATAGTGAACGTATCCCCGCCATTTGGAATGCCCGACAGGACCAGCGAAATTCCATTCGGCAAACCTGAAGCGACCGGGGCACTGATGGTAATTTTTGCGCCAGACTTATAGGTCACCGGATCTGTCGTTGCGGCGATGGTGAACGACGATGGCGTCGCCCCTTGAACCGTGACGGTTGTTCCCACCGGGAAGCCGGAAAGACTAGGGGGAGTTGTGGTCGAGCTATAGGTCAAACCAAGGCTAAATGAAGCGACAGGGGTGGGAATGACATAATTGGGGCCGACACTGACATTACTGACGGCTGCTGTCCCGCTGTTGGCCACCCCGGCTGATGCACGTACTGGCGTTGCTGCCGCCACCAGGCGAGGGTCGGCCGCCACACTTGTATCAACTGAAAATAGGCGAGCCTGGTCGCGAGTCGGCTGAATCAGGAACCTGTCGCCTGCCGCGTAGGTTCCACCATTATCGGCAAGGGTAAAACCTTGATCGGCGGTGGCGCTGACGGCTGCTGGTGAAGCGCCGGTCCAGGTCGTATTGTCCGAAAGACGCTTCAGTGCGTAGTTCGTTCCATCGTATGAAAGCTGGTAGTCGCTGGCATTCAACTTCGTATAAAAATTGGTACCGTTATACGAGGCGCCATTCAGCGTCACCGAAAGGACGGCTGTGCTGGTTGAGGCGTTTTTCGTGTTGGCAACTGCCGTCGGGTCGCTGAGTGTAAAAAAGTCCTTGATGAACGATGAGCTGCTGGCCGTATTCCCCAGCAAATCCTGCCCCAGTGCATTCTGGGCATTAAACGTTTTGCTTACCGAAGCCGCCATCAAACCCAACTGATTGAAGGCGGTGTCCAAGGCCTCTCTGCGAAAACTAAGCAAGCCACCGAGTTCGCCGCCAGAAATAAGGCTTTCCGGCAATTCCTGAATATCGCCAGTTTCACCGACCAGGCCAACAACGATCCGCGATTTGTCCGCCGCGGAACCAACCGCTGCCATACTCGTTGCCCGTGACCCCACCACCAGTTGCTGGCCAGTACCGACAAAAACGTTATAGCTACCGTCATCATTTTTTGATGTATCGACCTTGACCAGTTTATTCAGGTCAGCAACCAATTGATCCCGCTTATCCAGCAAATCATTGACTGGCTGACCATTCAAAGACGAGGAGCTGACAATTTTCTGGTTGAGATCGGCAATCTGTCCGGTGTAGCTATTGATCGACTTGACCACGCTCGTGATCTGCGAATTGACCCCACTCTCAAGTTCATCAAGGCGGCTGTACATGCTCCGGAAGCTGGACACCATGCTATCGGCGGCCGAGACCATTGACTGACGGGCCGAAGTCGATGATGGATTGGTTGCCACCGCCTGAATACCGTCAAAAAAACTCTGGATGGCAGGCGTCAAGCCGGCTTTTTCATCGGCCAGCATGTTGTCGATCTGCGAGACCTGACCGTAGTAGGTATCCAGCGAACTGACCTTGGCCTGAGCATTCAAGACCTGCCGGTTCAGCGCCTCGCTGTACATACGCTCGACCGTGACCACGTGAGCTCCCTGGCCAAAGCCACCGGCACCGGTCATCACGGTCGGATTGGAGGCTTGCACGACACGCTGTCGCGTATAACCTTCCGTGTTCAGGTTGGAAATATTGTTCGTCGTGGTCAGCAACCCGGCCTGCGCCGCGTTGATTCCTGTCACTGCAATGCTGATCAAACCACTCATTCCCGCTCTCCTTTCCATTCGTTAACGGCACAAATGGAATTAACTTGATCTTTAGCCAAGCAGCGCCATGCGCAGCGTCGGACCATTGATAATCCGGCCCAACTTGTCTGCATATGTCGGGTCAGTGGCATAACCGGCCCTCTGTAATCCCTTAGCAAACTCAGTGCCATCCTGCGAGCCGATCACTCCGCCATAGCGGGGATTACTCCGCAACATACTGGCGTAATCGCGGAAAGCTTCTTCATAGGAGCCGTAAGCACGAAAACGCGCCACGGTCTGCTGTGCCTCGCCATTGACGAACTCGGTCGTTGTCGCATCCACCGTAGCGCCAGTCCAGCTTTTCCCTGCCTTGACACCAAACAGGTTGTAGCTGCCGGCGCCATCGGTACCGCGAATTTCACTGCGTCCCCAGCCACTTTCCAGCGCAGCCTGCGCCACCAGAAACTGCGGAGGAATACCGGTCGACCGCGACGCTTCGACGGCATGGGGCCAGACACGATTGACAAATTCCTTGGAAGAGCCCGCCCCGTCGTTAGGGCTCACCGCGCCCCCTGGGCTTGCGGAGGCATTAATCGCCCCGTAGGCTGCCGAAGTTGGCAAGCTGCTCGGCACAGGAGTGTATTGCAGATGACGGGAATCGGACCCCGCAAGCGGCAAGGCGGCAGCGGCAGCATTTGCCGGTGCATTAAGCGCAGCCTGCCCCTCTGAACTGACCATGTTGCGCCCCAGTTGTTTCTCGATTAGTTGGGCGAAACCGATTCCCTTGCCGTTGGTAGCAAGATTCTGAGCCATCTGTTGATCAAGCAGGCCGGTATAAAAACGCGAGCTATCGCTGCTCATCAACCCATCCTGCGGCGTCGCATCACGCATGCTCTTGATCACCTGCTGCAGGAACAATGTCTCGAACTGCTGCGCGGCCGCCTTCAAGCCCTGCTGCGGATCTTTCTGAAACCGGCTGCGTAAATCCTGCGCCGACGTGACATCAAACGCCGCTCGGTTGGGAGTATCCTGAATTCTGGAGGTCATTGAAAATCAGATAACTTCAAGATCAGCCCGCAAAGCGCCGGCTGCTTTCATCGCCTGCAGAATAGCGAGAAGATCGAGTGGATTGGCCCCGAGGGCATTGAGAGCTTTGACCACATCGGCCAGATTGGCACCGGCCTTGACGTTCATCAGACTACCGTTGTCCTGCTTGACCTGAATATCAGCTGCCTGACCAAACTGTGGCTGCCCGGCATCAACGACCACCGACAGGCTGCCATGGGCCACGGCGCAAGCATCCAGTGTCACCTTCTGGTTCATCACAACCGAGCCGGTACGCGGATTGACGACCACCTTGGCCATGCCGGCCACCGGTTGCACATCGAGATTTTCGATCCGTCCCAGGAACGAAACGCGGGAATCCGCATCCTCCGGCACTTTGACCACCATCCTTCGGCCATCAACCGCCTGAGCAGTACCAGCGCCCGCCGTCCGGTTTATCGCGTCCACCACTTTCTGGACCGTGCCAAAATCACTGTTTGCAAGCTCGTAATAAACAACGCCCCCCTGCCCGACCGCCGTCGGTACAGCGCGCTCGACAGTAGCGCCGCCTGGAATCCGACCGGCTGAAAGATGATTGACCGTCACCTTCGAACCGCCCGAGGAAGCGCCCACGCCCCCGACCAGAACGTTCCCTTGGGCAATCGCATAAACCTGACCGTCTGCCCCTTTCAATTGCGTCATCAGCAACGTGCCTCCCCGCAGGCTCTTGGCATTGCCCATCGACGAGACGGTGACATCGATCGGCTGGCCCGGGCGGGAAAACGATGGCAGGTTGGCGGTCACCATGGCGGCCGCCACATTCTTTAATTGAAGCTTCTGGGATTGCTCCTGGGTCAGATTGACGCCGAGCTGCGAGAGCATATTGCTCATCGCCTGTGTCGTGAAGGGCGTCTGCGTCGTCTGATCGCCGGTATTGTCGAGGCCGACAACGATGCCGTAACCGATCAACTGGTTGCTACGCACCCCCTGAATGCTGGCCAGATCCTTGATCCGTTCAGCCAATGCCGGTTGGCACCAGAGCGGCAACACACAGGCGGCCAGAATTGCCGCCTGCCGGAACACTTTGCCGCCAATTGTCTTCATGATGCGCCTCCGCGAGAAATCTCCTAGAACGGCATCACATTAAGAAAGAATCGTGCCAGCCAGCCCATGACCTGACCATCGCTGACCTGACCAGCTGACTTGTATTCGAAACGGGCATCGGCAATCTTCGCAGACTCAACAGTGTTGAAGGCATCAACAAAGCTCGGATTGATAACTCCTGATATCCGCACGAATTCCTGTTCATTCCCGATTGCCACCTGCTTCTCGCCGGAAACCAGCAGATTTCCATTGGGCATGACGTCAATGACAGTGACCGTCATGTTGCCGGTAAAGATATTGTTATTGGCGGCCTCACCCTTGCCGCTGAAAGCAGTCGAGCTGCTAGCTGACATATCCATCGCCCCCGGCAGGACCCGTCCAAACATGCCTGTCGAAGCACCCAAGCCATATTTCTGGGCATTGGATTGGTCAACCTTGTTGTTCGACTTGGTCGAGGCCGTTGTGCTCTCGGTAATCTTGACCGTAATCGTATCGCCAACGAAACGTGCCCGGCGATCCTCGAATAACGGCCGGCTGGAAGCAGCCTGGTAAATGGAGCCATTTCCGTTGGCTATCTCGAAACGAGGCGACGGACGAGCCGTCATCGGTTGGTGCACATTGGTCGGCGGCACTGTCGAACACCCGGCAGCCAGCACCAGCGAAATCAGAACTAGGCGTTTCATGGCATTACCTCACAGCTGGGTCAGGCGGCCCAGCATCGCATCCGAGGTCGACACCACCTTGGAATTCAGTTCATAGGCGCGCTGGGTCTGGATCATGGTAACCAACTCCTCGGCAACGTTCACGTTGGAGGTCTCCACGTACCCCTGGTTGACGATACCGGCACCATTCGACCCCGGGGTATTGGGCGTTGGAGTACCGCTCGCAGCGGTTTCCAGAAAGAGGTTCTGGCCGGCGCTCTGCAAGCCAGCCGGGTTGATAAAGGTGGCCAACTGGATGCTGCCGATCTGCGTCGTGGCGGCACTCCCTGACTGGGTGACCGACACGGTTCCATCGGTCCCTACTGAAACTGACAGGGCATTCGAGGGAATGGTGATGTTCGGTTGCAGCGGATAACCATCGGAGGTCACGATCTGGCCTTGATTATCCTTCTGAAAGGAACCGTCGCGGGTATAACCAGTTGTCCCATCCGGCAGCAGTATCTGGAAAAACCCATTGCCCTGGACTGCAATATCGAGTGTGTTGTCGGTCTTCTGCAAATTGCCTTGAGTAAAGATGTGGGCGGTCGAGACCGGTCGCACACCTGTACCGAGCTGAAGCCCGGTCGGAATCTGCGTCTGTTGCGAAGACTGGGCACCGGGTTGCCGCAAGGTTTGGTAGAGAAGGTCCTCGAACACAGCCCGCGAACGCTTGAAGCCGTTTGTACTGACATTCGCCAGGTTGTTGGAAATAACATCGAGCTGGGTCTGCTGGGCATCCAGGCCGGTACGGGCAATCCACAGGGAACGGATCATGATTCAGGTCCTATCAGGAGTTCAGGGACAGCAACTGATCGGCACGCTGGGCGTTCGTATCGGCTGTCTGTAGCAACTTTATTTGCATCTCAAACTGGCGGGAAAGGCTGATCAAATTCACCATCGCATCGGTCACATTGACATTGCTGCCCTCCAGCGTGCCCGCTGCCAACTTGACATTGGCATCAGCAACTGCCGGCTGATTATTACGCAGCCGGAACAGGCCATCGGCGCCACGCACCAAATCCGCCTCAGGGGGGTTCACCAGCTTGATACGACCGATCGCATTGGAATTATTCGGGGTGCCGAAAGTCGGCACGACCGATACCGTGCCATCCGGGGCGATCTCGATCGTGTTGTCGGGCGGTATGTTGATCGGTCCACCATCACCAGCCACCGGGTATCCACTCTTCGTCTGCAACAAGCCGGTAACATCGACATCCAAACTACCGGCGCGCGTGTAGGCCTCGCTGCCATCCGGCAACAGGACACCGATCCAGCCCTTACCCTGGACCGCCACATCCAGGTTGCGGCCGGTAAACATCAACGGACCTTCGTCCATCACATCGCTGACCGATGCATCCACCACAAATGCCCGCGTCGGCATGCCTTCGCCCTGCACCGGCACGGCCCGGAAGCGATGTTCCTGAGCCTTGAAGCCGATGGTGCTGGCATTGGCCAGATTGTTCGCGGTGCCGGCCTGCTGCATGAAAACATGCTTGGCGCCGGTCATTGCGGTGTAGATCAGACGGTCCATTTAGTCAGCTCCGGCTTGCTTAGCGAATATTCACCAAGGTCTGCATGATCTGATCCTGTGTCTTGATCGATTGTGCATTCGCCTGATAGTTGCGCTGCTGGACGATCATGTTGACCAGTTCAGCAGTCAGGTCGACGTTGGAGTCTTCGACGGCGCCAGACTGCAGAACACCAAACGTCCCGGTATTCGGCGTGCCAATCATCGACTGACCGGAATCGGCTGTCTCAATGTAGTCGTTGTTGCCAATCGACATCAGACCATTCGGATTCTGAAAATTGGCGAGAACAATCTGCGCCATGTTACGCGTCTGGCCGTTGCTATAAACGCCCTGGATTACGCCATTATCGCCAATCGTCAGACTGCTCAACTGGCCGGAGGCATAACCATCCTGAGTCTTCGAGGCAATGGCAAAATCACTGCCATATTGCGTCGAACCGGCGAAATTCATGGCAAAGCTGAGTGGCGAAGTCGCGCTGTTTGTCACAACGTTAGTCGGTGTGCTCAAGTTGGTAGCCACACCATTCAGGTTCACCGCCAAAGTGGCCGGGGTCGTCGGCGCCAAATAGGCACCGGTAGAATCAAAGGTCATACGAAGCGGTGAGCCGCCAACATTCGCCTCACTGGTTCCATCAACCTGGTAATGCACATCCCAAGCCCCGGTTGTCGTCGGATTCGCAAGCACCTCGGCCGCGGTTGGCGCGCTCTTGACGAAATACATGGTCATCGTATGCGCATTGCCCAAGGTATCGTAGACAGTGACCGCATTAGAGTAATTGTAGGTAGAGGTGTCCGGGACATTCGTTCCCGTTGGACTGGTCCACGCCGTTCCTGGAACCTTGTCGGTCGAATTAAGATTCAGCGAGAACCTCACCCCGTCGCTGGTCGCGCCTGTTGCCTGGGGAGAGATCGGAGCCGTATCGACCTTGATGCCGCTTGGCGTCGAAGCAACAATTTTTCCTTGGGCGTCGGCGGCATAGCCAGTCAGGTTTTCCTTGTTGTCGTTAACGATATAGCCCGTTGAATCCAGATGGAACTGACCGTTTCTGGTGTATCGCACCGCGCCATCCTGCGTCATCCGGAAAAATCCGTTGCCATTGAGCGCTATATCCAGCGAATTGCTGGTCGTCGTAATGTTGCCCTGGGTGAACTGCTGGGCGATGGCACTGGCCGAAACACCAATACCAACTTGAGAAGCGCCACCGCCAGCCAGCGATGCCGCATAGACGTCGGCAAAATGTGTCGACGCCGACTTGAAACCAACCGTGCTCGCATTGGCAATATTGTTACTAGTAACATCCAGCGCCTTGGAGGAGGTATTTAGGCCGCTCAGCCCTTGTTGGAATGCCATTGCTGTCTCCCGAAATCACATGAACTGCAGAACGTTATTGAAGGCCACCGTCTCACCGGAGTTCAACTCCAGCACAAACGACGAGCCGCTCTTCACTACTGCAGAAACCGTGCCAACCTGAATCGGCGTCGCCGTCACAGCAGTACCGGCAGCGCTGGTTGCGGCAACCGAGAAGGTATATTTCCCATCGGCCAGTTGATTGCCACTGGCATCCTTGCCATCCCAGTTGAACGCGACAGTGCCGGCTGACTGCTTGCCCAACTCCTGCGTCTGCACAACTTTGCCGCTACCGTCCTTGATGGTGACCACCACGGAGTTGGCAGCACTACCCAACGTCACCCCGGCTTGGGATTTACCGCTCGATAGCGCTAATCCGCTTCCCTCGACCAGCACTTGCGAACCGATTGCCCCGGCGGCCTGCAAGGCTTGTGAAGTGTTGTATGAAGAAAGCAGGCTGGTCAGCGTCGTATTCAAGCCCTGAATACCTTCAAGGGTGCTGATTTGGGCCAACTGCGACGTCATCTGCGCGTTATCCATTGGATTCAGCGGATCCTGATTCTTCAACTGAGTGGTCAACATGGTCAGGAAGCTGTCCTGCAAATCCGCAGCGGTGCTACCAGAAGTGGAGCTGGCGCTCGACGAACTGCCGCCATTTAGCGCATTGATGATGCTGGCACTGCTGTTTGTTGAATTAACGGTAGTCATTCTGATTCTCCGATTAGCTCTGGCCGATACTTAACGTACGCAGCAGCATGGTTTTGGCCGTATTCATTACCTCGACGTTGGTCTGATAGGAACGCGAGGCAGAAATCATGTTGGTCATTTCCTCAACGACATTCACATTTGGAAATGCGACATAGCCCTTTTCATCTGCCGCCGGATTCTTCGGGTCATAGACCAAACGAGGCGGCGACGCATCCTCAACAATCTGGCGAACGCGTACGCCTTTTGAAGAATCACCAGCATTTCCCATTGGCGTTGCCTCGAACACCACCTGCTTGGCCCGATAGGGCTTGCCATCGGCAGAAATTACGCTATCCGCATTCGCCAGATTGGAGGCAGTGGTATTCAGGCGCATTGACTGAGCCGTCATTGCACTGGAAGAGACCTGAAAGACGTTAAACAAACTCATTTTTGTTTTCCTTAGCTCGAGGTCGTCGCCAGCGCGGCACGAATGCCCTTGAACTGGTCGCTGATCAACTGGCTGACGATCTGATACTGCAGCGCATTCTCGGAAATCTCGGAGCGCTCGACATCCATATCGACAGTATTGCCATCAACAGCCGACTGGGTTTCACGTCGAAACTGCAGAGCCGCCAGTCCGCCATTACCAGCCCCCTGCAAATGTCCGCTGGAGGTGGTTGCCAATGCGACCGAGCCGTTACCACGCCCGGCCATGGCATTTTGCATGGCCGACTCAAAGCTGAAATCGCGCGCCTTGTAATTCGGCGTGTCAGCATTGGCAATATTGGATGCCAGCACCTGATGTCGCTGCGTCCGCAGATTCATCGCCTGACTAAAAACCGATAGCTCTTGTTGAATGCTTGCCATGACAGACTCCGAAATTTTGATTACTTAAAAGCACGCTCCATGCCAACAAAAAAACTCAGCAATTCGGCAGATTTCGGCAATTAAGGCGGCACCCATCGGCAAAACTTGCCGCAACATGCAGCCAAGTTTTTATTCCCCCCCCTTGCCGGCTCGGGCAAAATGGCGCCATGCTCACCTGCCGAATCTTTGTTGCGCTTTTACTACTTTTCAGCTCCCCTCTCTTCGCCGCTGAATTTGATGCCGTCATGGACACTGCCGAGCGTTATGTTCGGCTGCAGACCCAAGGCCTCCCCGGCAAAGTAAGTATCAGCATGGGCAAGCTGGACGTCACCCGACTCCCCCCTTGCACGGCTCACGAAGCCTTCGCGCCGCCCGGAACACGTTTTGTTGGCAAGAGTCTGATCGGCGTACGCTGCCTCGGCCCCAACATCTGGAGCGTACTGGTCCCTGTCCAAATTGCCGTGACCGGCAATTACGTCACCACCACCCGTCCGCTGGCCGCCGGCCAACTTGTCCAGCCCGGAGATATAGCCACCATGTCAGGCGACCTCAGTCAGTTGCCAACAGGCATCGTGACAGACCCGACCAGCGCCGTAGGAAAGACCTTGCGCAATTCACTGGGCGCAGGCCAACCACTACGTAGCGACCAACTGTTGCCCACGCTGGTCATTCGCCAGGGACAGAGCGTGCGGGTGATATCCCAAGGCGCGGGTTTTGCTGTAAGCAGCGAAGGAAAAGCCATTAACAATGCGGCAGAAGGCCAGGTGGCACAGGTTCGAATGCCTACAGGGCAAACCCTCAGCGGTATCGCCAAAGCCGATGGCAGCGTCGAAGTTTCTTTCTAGGCTAAAGTTTTACTCGTCGTTGCCGTTATCCGGTTAGAGTTCAAAAGTTTTATGGGGTGCATCATGAAAATCAACGGTTCATACAATCCAACAACGAGTGCCATAACGCCCAGGGCGACGGCAACAAAGACTTCCGCGGGCAGCAACGCCCAGGAGGCCGTCAGTCTCAGCAACCTCTCAGGCAGCCTGCAGAGCGGTGATACTCCCCCCATCAATAGCGCACGTATCGACGAAATCAAGCAAGCGATTTCCGAAGGACGCTTCAAGATCAACCCGGAAGCGATAGCGGATCGCCTGATCGAATCGGCACGGGATCTGGTCAACGGCAAAAACAAACGCGAAGCCTGATGACGGAACTCGCCTCAATTACGGCGCAGGAAACTGTCTTGCTATCCGAGTTCATCGGGGTATTGGAGCAAGAACAGGATGTTTTGAAACGGGCAGATGTAGTGGCTCTGACTGGCATTGGCCAGCAAAAAGTCGAACTCGTTGGACAGCTAAATGCGCTGGAATTTGCCCGGAGCAAGATACTGCCGCGCCAAAGCGGAGAAACGGCAAAAGCAGCGATGACACGCTGGCTTGCCAGCGAGCCCAGCGATCAAGAGGCGGTTGCCAACTGGAAAAAACTGATGGAATTGGCTCGCAGAGCCAAGCAGCTACACGAGCTCAATGCCCAGCTAATCAATCTTCACTTGCAGCAAACGGGCGAATTGCTCTCGATATTGACCCAGCAGTCCCAGAAGACTCCGCTCTACGGCAGTGATGGTCAAGCCGCGCCGAGCACCGGTAGCCGCATCGTCGACTCCGCTTGAGCCACGGGCTTTCAGGCGTCTCCAAGCCTTTGGACAGCTGATTTATTGCCCAACGCGAATCTCGGTAGCCTCTTCCGGTCGATTCGAGTCAATCAAAATACTCACCCGGCGGTTTCTGGCACGCCCTTCCACGGTGGTATTCGTTTCAAGCGGCCGTGTCTCGCCATAACCAATTGCTGTCAGCCTTTCCGCCCCCACGCCGCCATCATTAAATAGCCGCAGCACGGTGGTGGCGCGCATTGCTGACAATTCCCAATTGGACGGAAATTGCGCTGTTGCAATCGGCACATTGTCAGTATGGCCTTCAATCGTAATGGGAAAGTCCGAAGCGGCAAGGACTTGAGCGATAGCCAGCATCGCGCTGATCGATGCGCTCTGCAGCTTGGCCTGACCAGCAGGAAAAAGAATGCTGTCATTAATTTCAATCGTCACGCCACGACTGGTTTCAAGAAGACGCACTTTCCCTTGAGCAACCAAGGGCTGCAAGGCCTGCATGATATCGCCGGCCATATTTTTCATTTTCTGTCTTTGCTCTATCTTTCTCTGATCGGGCAATTTATCGGGCTTGGCGATCGGCCTGGGCGGAATCGGCGGAGCACCTTGAATCACCGCAATCGGCTGCCCTCCCGGTTGGCCGGTCACATTCTTGAAGGCATTGGTCAGCGAATTTGACAACACCTTGTACTTCCCTTCGTTAACCGATGAGATTGCATACATCACAACGAAGAACGCAAATAGAAGGGTAATGAAGTCGGCGTAAGAGACAAGCCAGCGCTCGTGGTTCTCGTGCTCCTCTTCACGACGACGCCGAGCCATTAGTTCAGGTAGCCTTTCAGACGGCCTTCAATGATCCGCGGGTTGTCACCGACGGCTATACCCACCAGTCCATCAACGAGCATTTCGCGGGTCGAAACCATCCGTAGAATGTAGTACTTGAGCTTGGCGGCAATCGGCAGATAGACCAGATTAGCCAATCCGACACCATAGATCGTCGCCACGAAGGCAACGGCGATCCCCGCCCCCAGCTTGGTTGGGTCAGAAAGGTTTTCCATCACGTGGATCAGCCCCATTACGGCACCAAGAATCCCGATAGTCGGGGAATAACCACCGGCCGCCTCCCATATCTTTGCGGACTGGCGCCACTCGTCTTCAAAGGTATTGATTTCGACTTCGAGCAATTCGCGGATACGCTCCGGGTCTGCACCATCGACCAATAGCTGCAGCCCCCTGCGGGCGAACTCGTCCTTGATCGCAGGAATATAGTTCTCCAGCGCCAACAAACCCTCTCGCCGCGAGAGTTGGCTCCAGTTCAATATCTGTTCAATCAGGCGCTTTTGTTCGATCACTGGCGGAACCCACACCCATTTGGCCATCTTCATGCCTCGCCTGAAGATGTGAATCGGGCTCTGCAACAAGACTGCCCCCAAGGTCCCACCGAGAACAATAAGCAGGGCTGTTGGCTGAACCAATGATCCAACATGGCCACCTTCGAGAATTTGACCACCAATGATCGCGAATAGACCAATGGCAATACCGGCCAGACTGATCTTATCCATCAAGCCTTCTCCTTGCGGCGCTTCGCAGCTTTCGGAATTTCTCCAACGATCTGGCTACGCAAGCGGGCAATGGCCTGCGTATGCAACTGACAGACCCGAGACTCAGTAACGCCCATGACCTCACCGATTTCCCGAAGATTGAGATCCTGCTCGTAATACAAGGCCATCATCATCTTCTCCCGCTCAGGGAGCTCGCCAATCGCCGTAATCAGCGTAGCCTTGACGCTTTTATCTTCCAGGATGGCGGCTGGATCAGCCGCATTGTCAGTAAAGTGGCGCTCAAGAAAACCCTCGTCGCCCTCTCCCGCCAAGTCGTCAAAATAGACCAGTTGATGACCGCGTGCATCTTGCAGGGTCTTTTGGTAGTCAGCAAGTGACATGCCGAGCGCCTCGGCCAGTTCCTTCTCGGATGGAACTCGACCGTGTTCGTGCTCAAGTTGATTGATCGCCGTTTCTATGCGCCGCAACTCACGACGAAGATTCCGCGGCAACCAGTCGTTTTCACGCAATCCATCGAGCATGGCACCACGGATGCGCTGTGTGGCATAGGTTTCGAATTGGGCGCCAAAACCTTCCTGAAAGCGATCAATCGCATCTAGCAAGCCGATCATGCCGTTTTGAACCAGATCGTCAAACTGTACGCTGGGCGGCAGACGCGCCATCAAGTGATAGGCGATACGCTTCACCAGCGGCACGAAGCGCTGAACCAACTGTTCCCTGTCAGGCTGCCCGGCAGCGGTATACATCAAGCTCGAAGTACGTTGGGTGTTATGCGTTGGCTCAAGTGTAACAGTTGCTGCATGAAATGCTCGACCCCTCCCGCTTCGCTTTCACTTCGCTGCCAATAAAGCATGTCAGAAGCAATATCGCGAAATGCAGCTGCGGCGGGTGAATCAGGCGCCTGAACAAGCACAGGGCGACCTAGCTGCGCCGATTGGCGGAGCGCGTCGTCGAGCGGGATCGCACCAGCATAATCCAGACGGGCAATAGCTCGCTGGGCAGCTACCTGAGCGATATTTTCATATATCGAGCGTGCATCCGGCTGGCTACGTACTTTATTGACCAGAATACGAAAATGCTTGCGCGAAAAGGCGTGACTGACCTTCTTGATCAAGGAATAGGCTTCGGTGATCGAAGCACTGCTGCCGGACAGGACAACGACGGCCTCCTGAGAAGCCAGTCCGAATGGCGAAAAACCATTGGGATGCCCCATGCTGGCATCGACAAGGATTACGTCGATTGGTCGCTCCAGACCAGACATGGCATCAAGCAAGGTTTGTTGCTGCGTCAGGGACAAGCGACCAAGTTTCTTTACGGCACGTGCCGCCGGTAAAACCCGCAGGCCGTGCATCGGCTGCAGCAGAACCTGCGACAAAGGCAATTCCCGTTGCACCACGTTGAGCAAGTCACTCCGGGCGACCAAGCCAAAGGTGGAAGCTATGTCATCACCAGGCGCATGCTCGTCGATGATCAGCACTTCCTTGCCGAGCCGGGCCAGCGCCACGCCAATATTGGCAACTGCCACGCTACGACCAACACCCTCGCATCCCGCCACGAAGGTGACGACCTGTAACTGCTGGCCACCACCCAACAAGCGACGCAGCCCAGCGGCCTGATCGACGCGAAAATCAGCCACGACGTCCTCCGACCGCAACCATGCCCGCATTGGCCATCATCAGTCCAGGCTCCACACCATCGTATTTATGGGGAGAGCTTTCCGGCACGTCCTTGAAGGCCCGGTGCAGCAGGTAGCTGCGGTTCGGCAAATGCAGATCCTCCGGCACGCGCTGACCGTTCGATACGTACAACAGCTTCAGGTTGTGACGCATGATCACGTCAAGCGCAGTGGCCAGGCTGGCAGCCTCATCGATCTTGGTCAGGATGCAACCCGCCAGGGTATCACCCGCATAGGCACGCACCACATCGTCCAGCGTATCGCCACGCGAGGTCGAGTTTAACAGCAACAGGCGCTGCACCGCGCAACCGGCAAGCATGTCCGTCAACTCCGGGACCAGCTTGTCCTTCTGGCTCATCCCCATGGTATCGATCAGGACCATGTGTTTATGCTGCAATTCGATCAAGGTCTGGCGTAGTTCAGCCGCATCCTTGACCAGATGAACGGAAACCCCAAGGATGCGACCATAGATGCGCAGTTGCTCGTGGGCACCGATCCGGTAACCGTCAGTGGTAACCAGCGCCACCTTACTCGGGCCATGACGCAATACACAGCGTGCCGCCAGCTTGGCGGTCGTCGTCGTCTTGCCAACACCAGTTGGCCCGACCAGCGCGTAAACCCCGCCACGATCAACGATGTCATGCTCACTGCCGATGGTCATCAACGAACGGTCTGCAGCCCCCTTGACCCAAGCCATTGCCTCGACGCTGTTCATTTCGTGCGGCAAATCGGTGAGCAGATCACGGGAAAATTGCGGCGAGAAGCCAGCATCGAGCATCTGACGAAGGATTTCAGTCTTCACCGGTTCCGAGCGCGCGACCTCGCCCCAGGCAAAACCGGCCAGATGCTGCTCGACAATCCTGCGCAGCGAACGGATCTCCTCCATGACCTCCATCGGCACCACTTCAGCCTCTGGGCGACGCTGCAGAGTAGCCTGGGTCGGCGCCTGGGCAGCGACCGGCGGCACCTGATTCTCTACTGGACGTTGCGGAGCAACCGGCACAGCCCCCGAGCGGCCGAGGTCCAGATTACGCAAAGCGCCATTTTTTGGAATACCGGCATTAACTTGCCCAACTGGTCTCTGCGCTGCGGCCTGAGCGACATTTTGGCGTGGCATCTGTGGTGCCGGAGACATCACGGGCGCCGGCATTGGTTGCGATATACGCGCTCTGGCGGAATTCAACACAACGCGATAGTCGTCATCAAACTCATTCGACTGCGGCCGCCTTTCTGGAGGCGAGCGATCAGCAACCGGCGTCGGCACGATCATCGCCATGTCGCGGGCAGCGACAGCCATGATCTCGACGCCACCAGGGACACCCCGATTGGAAAGGATGATCGCGTCGTTGCCGAGCGTTTCCTTCACTTTTCTCAAGGCATCCCTTGCATTGGCCGCGATGAATTTTTTGACGTTCATGTTTTACCTCCGATGATCGAGGTCACCTTGATAATTCGGTTTTCAGGTACTTCGTTGTGTGACAGCACCTTCAATTGAGGAATGGTGCGGCGCAGGAATCTGGAGAGAAGCAAACGCAGGCTTGCCGGCACCAGTAGCACGGCGGGTAGTCCGAGCCCCTCCTGGCGCTCAGAAGCGGCGGCAGTTTCACGGACCAGCGTGTCAGCCAGACCTGGCTCAAAGCTAGTATTTTCGGAACCACCAGCGACCGCCTGCGACAGCAGGCGCTCCAGGGTCGGGTCAAGCGACATGACCTGCATCTCGCTATTTCCTGGGAATAGTTGCTGAACGATCGCCCGACCAAGCGCCATGCGCACCTGGGTCGAAAGCTCGTCGGCATTTTGAGTCCGCGTCGCATGGTCAGCCACGGATTCCATGATGGTTCGCATGTCTCGGATATGTACCCCCTCCTCGAGCATCGCGTGCAACACCTTCTGCAACACCCCGAGTGGCAGAATCTTGGGTACCAGATCTTCGACCAGTTTGGGCATTTCCTTGGCCAAATGGTCGAGCAATTGCTGCACTTCCTGACGGCCAAGCAACTCGGCAGCATGAGTCAGAATCAAATGATTGAGATGTGTCGCCACCACCGTTGAGGCATCAACTACCGTATAACCGTAGGCCTGTGCCTGATCACGCTGACCTGCATCGATCCAAGTTGCCGGAAGGCCGAACGCAGGGTCCTTGGTCGTAGCGCCGTTGAGAGTACCAGCCACACGTCCCGGATTGATCGCCAGATACTGCCCGGCATATGCTTCTCCCTGCCCGATTTCCACTCCCTTGAGCAAAATTCGATAGGCGTTGGGTTTCAGCTCCAGGTTGTCGCGTATATGTACCGGGGAGACCAGAAAACCGACTTCCTGTGCAAATTTTTTGCGAATACCGCGGATACGACGCAGCAACTCACCATCCTGCGACTTGTCGACCAGCGGGATGAGGCGGTAGCCGACTTCCAGCCCAAGCACATCCAGAGCCGCAACGTCGTTCCAGCTGGCCTCCAGCGCCTCTGGCGCTGCAGCCGGTGCGACGGGAACCGGGGTTTGGACCACTCGATTCTCACGCTGCAACATGGTCCATGAAAACCACCCCAGCGAAGAAGCCAGCATCAAGAAGACCAGATTGGGCATTCCCGGAATCAAGCCAAGGAAACCCACGATGGCAGCGGTTATGCCGAGGACCTTGCCACTACGGAACATCTGGCCCATAACCTGCTGGCCGATGTCTCGGTCATCCGAAACCCGGGTTACCACCATGCCGGCAGCGATGGAGATAATCAGTCCCGGAATCTGGGCAACCAAGCCGTCGCCAATAGTCAGCAGGGTATAGTTCTTGGCAGCCTGTGCCAATTCCATGTTGTGCTGCAGGACCCCGACGATCAAACCGCCGACGACATTGAGCAACATGATGATGATGCCGGCTACGGCATCGCCACGCACGAACTTCGACGCACCGTCCATGGAGCCAAAAAACTCGGCTTCCCGCGAAATTTCTGTGCGACGCTTGCGAGCATCTTCCTCACCGATCAGGCCGGCATTGAGATCGGCATCAATTGCCATCTGCTTGCCCGGCATCGCATCGAGTGTGAAGCGCGCCGAGACTTCAGCCACCCGGCCGGCACCCTTGGTGATCACGACGAAGTTGATGACCACCAGAATCAGGAAAACCATGATGCCAACGGCAAAATTTCCGCCAACCAGGAAATGGCCAAAAGCTTCGATCACCTTGCCCGCAGCATCCGGCCCGTTATGCCCTTCAAGCATGACCACCCGGGTCGACGCCACGTTAAGCGACAGACGAAGCAGGGTCGTTACCAGCAGCACTGTCGGAAACACCGAAAACTCAAGCGTTTTCTGGGTATTGACCGCAACCAGCAGGACCAGCACTGAAATTGCGATATTGAACGTAAAGAATACATCCAGCACGAACGCCGGCAGTGGCAACACCATCATTGCCAGGATCATCAGGATCAGGATGGGCGCTGCCAACTGGGTAACGTTCATGCGCCCCAGAAAGTTTTGCATCCTAAGAGATGAGGTAGCCATTTACACCACCTCCGGAACAAGTTCTGGGGGCACCGGCAAATCGCGCGGCGGAACCGGATAGATGCCGCCCACCTGACGCCAATTGGCTAGCTGATAGATATAAGCAAGAACCTCCGCAACTGCGTTGTACAGGGCGGAGGGAATTTCTGTATCCAGTTCGGAATGTTTGTACAAGGCGCGCGCCAACGGCGGCGCCTCCATGATCGGCACCGCATGCTCGTTGGCGATTTCTTTTATTTTCAGCGCCACTGCACCAACGCCTTTCGCCACTACCTTGGGAGCCCCCATGCCCGTCTGATAGGCAAGGGCCACCGCATAGTGCGTCGGGTTGGTCACCACGACATTTGCCTTGGGTACGGCAGACATCATGCGCTTACGGGCGGCCTGCATCTGAAGGCTGCGGATACGACCCTTGACGTGCGGATCGCCCATCATTTCCTTCATTTCCTGCTTAACCTCTTCCTTGCTCATCTTCAGCTTGTCAAAGTACTGCCAAAGCTGGAACGGCACGTCGGCGACGACAACCAACACCAGAGTTGCCACCAGAATCAGGAAGGAAAAGGACACCAGATGCCCGGCATGAGCCAAACCAACCTCAAGTGGCTCGCCCAGCAAGCCAAAGATCTCGTCACGCTCTTTCCAGATCAGCATCGCGGCGACACCACCGACCAATACAGCCTTCAGGACCGCCTTGGCCAACTCCATCAGGCTGTTCCAGGAAAACATCCGGCCAAAACCGGACAGCGGGTTCAAGCGATTCAAATCGGGAACCAGCGCTTTCGGAGAAAAAACCCAGGCATTCAGGAAGAATGGAGGCAGGATAGCCGCCAGCAGCAACAAGCCAAGCAACGGTGAAAAGACAAAAAGCGCATCGCCCGATATTTCTGCGAGACGCGGCAGCATCAGGTCCGGATCACGCATGTACCGTGATTCGACAAAAAAACCTTTCTGCATGATTACCAGCGAGCGCTGCATGAACCAGCTGCCCATCATCCAAAAAGTCGCACCGGCAACAGCCAGAACCAGAAACGTAGCAAGTTCGCGGGAATGGGGGACCTGACCCTGCTCACGGGCCTGCTCGATTCGCCTACCTGTAGGCTCTTCAGTTTTCTCGAGGTCGCTATCTTCCGCCATAGCCATCTTTGATTAGTGATGTGGCTATTATAGGAAAAAACCAGAAAAATTAAAGAGGTACGTGAGTTTATTTAGCCTGTTTCTCAAATGCCGACCGCAAGCACATGACAACAGAGTAAACCTGCAAAAAGAAAAAAGGGGGCAAAGCCCCCTTTCAACTCGTTGACTTGCAACGCTTATCAGACAAAGTCGAGTGATCGCATCCCGGACCCTATGTCGGCATGCTGGCCAATATCCGACAGCAACTCCTTCATGTCGAGAATCAGCACAATCTGGCCATTCGACAGCGTGGTTACACCGGCGACGCCCTTGGGACGGAAATCCTCCAGAGATTTGATTACCGCATCGTCGCGCCCGGCAAAACTGTCGACCCCGAGAATGAAACTCCGCTCGGCCGTCTGCATGAACACACCGTACTCCGGGTAATTTTTCTGCGGCCAACCAAGCAAACGGGCCAATGTGATGACAGGTAATACCTCGCCCCTGACAACCAGCGTCTCTTTACCCCCCACCTCCTGAATACGGCTCTGCTCAATCGGAAGAATTTCACGAACCATCGACAGTGGCAAGGCAAACGGCTGCTCACCCAGCAATACCAGCAGGACAGGCAAGATAGCCAGCGTTAGCGGCAGGGAGATAATGAAGACCGACCCCTTGCCCGGCTCAGAACGAATCTCAATCGATCCGTTCAGTTTCTGGATGTTGGTCTTGACCACATCCATACCCACACCACGACCCGAAACATCAGAAATCTGCGCCTTGGTTGAGAACCCAGGGAGGAAGATCAGGTTCAAACTCTGACGCTCGTCCAAGGTATTCGCTTCCTCTTCCGAAACCAGGCCCTTTTCGATGGCCTTGGCGCGGATACGTTCAGCGCTCATTCCTTTGCCATCGTCAGCAATGATCAGGACGATGTGGTCGCCCTCCTGGCGAGCCTCCAGGCGCACCAGGCTTTTCACCGGTTTACCCGCCATCTGCCGCTCGCTCGGCATCTCGACACCGTGATCGACGGCATTCCGGATCAAGTGAATCAAGGGATCCGCCAGATCTTCGATCATGGTCTTGTCGACCTCGGTCTCCTCACCTGCCAGCACCAGCTCGACATCCTTGCCCAATTGCCGGGCCAGGTCGCGGGCAATGCGGGGATACTTCTGGAACAGACGACCAATCGGCTGCATCCGGGTCTTCATGACCGAATTCTGCAGATCGGAAACCAGCAAATCAAGCTGACTGACCGCTTGATCAAGCGCATGCAAGGTTTCGGAGTCGTTCTTCCCGGCCAGGATATCGGCTCGCAAACTGGTTAGCCGATTCTTGGTCAAACCAATTTCACCAGAAAGATTCAACACCTGATCCAGTCGCGAGGTATCGACACGAATGGTGTTTTCACGGGCGCGCTCTTCCACACGCCGAGCATTGGCCGGCTGACCACCGGGCTTATCAGTCGCTCGACGACCAAACGGCGAGGCTGGCGCTGGTTGCGCCACATCCGTTGAGGGCACTGCCGTGGCAGGCATAACCGCGATCTCGGCCGATGCCGCTTCCGCCTTGGTAATTAGTTCGCCTTGTGGCGCAGCTGCTGGCGCCTGACCGGTTACTGCCGAATGCAGAAGGTTCCAGTCCGGCTCACCCGGAGCTGAGCTGACCGTTTCTTGCGGCGGCTCTGCGACCGGTACGGGTTCGGCAACCGGAGCGGCAGCATGCACCTCACCAGTCAGCGCGCCTTGCAAGGCGGCGATAACAGCGGGGTCGGCCGCCTGAGGCTGAACCATCTGCCCCAATTCGCCAAACATTTCGCGCACCCCCTTGGTGGCAGCCATGATGACATCCATCAATTCCGGAGTTAGTTCGAGCTCGCCATTGCGCAGGCGATCAAACAAATTCTCAGTCAGGTGGCAAAGTGTGACCAATTCCGTAGCGTTAAGGAAACCTGCGCCTCCCTTAACTGTATGAAACCCTCGAAATATATCGTTCAGCAAACCACGATCATCGGGCATCTTCTCGAGATCGACGAGTTTATTGTCCACATCGGACAACAAATCGTGGGCCTCCTGCAGGAAATCCTGCAGCAGATCTTCCATTCCGCCAAAATCACTCATATTGCCCCTCCTCAGAAACCGAGGCTGTCCAACAGGTCATCAACCTGCTCTTGGTTGACCACCACATCGGTTCGCCCTTCGGCATTTATTACCGGGCCATTCATCAGACTGGCCACTTCCTCGGTACGTTTGGTTTCCGGTACAACTTCAATGAGCACATTCATCAAGCCTGACTCAAGCTCCTGAGCGAGGGCGACAACCTTCTTGATGACTTGCCCAGTCAAATCCTGAAAGTCCTGCGCCATCATGATCTCGGTAAGCTGAGCATGTGTGTCACGAGTCTTTCGGGGCAGTTGTTCATTCAAGTAGGCGCGCGTTTCAACGGCCAACAACTTGAATTCCTCCACCCCTATTTCGTTGGCAAAGACTTTGTCCCAACGCTGGCCTAGCGCACGAGCACCATGTTCGATTTGATCAACCAATGGACTGGCAATATCCGTCGCATTCAGGACACGACACGCTGCCTGCTCAGTCAAATTCGCCACATAAGTCAGGCGATCCTTGGCATCGGGAAGCGCCGAAACGGTCTTTTCAAGAAGCTTGTCGTAACCCAGTTGCCCCAGCGTATCGTGCAAGGCTCGCGCCATGTGTCCGATTCGATTAAACACAGCCTCTTGCTGAGACCACCCCTCTCCTGAAGGTGAAGCCGCTTGAGCGACGTCGTCACCACCTTTGGCAACCGTCTGCTCGGCCTGGGTTTTGGCAGCGATGCTGTCAAACAAGGCCTCCAGGTCATCGGAATCGCCTCCCGTAGAAACGGCGGGCACAGGTATCACCGGCGCAGGCGGCGGAGCCACTACGGGCGCTGGCGCATAGTCAGAAGAAATTGAATCGAAGAGCGCTTCAAGGTCGTCGGAATCGTTGTTAGCAGACATGATTTCCCTTTACGCCTGACCCATTTTTTCGAAAATCTTGTTCAGCTTTTCGGACAGGGTTCCTGCAGTAAAAGGCTTGACGATGTAACCACTCGCCCCGGCTTGTGCAGCGGCAATGATGTTTTCCTTCTTGGCCTCTGCGGTGATCATCAAGACTGGCAGATGCTTTAGATTCGGAGTAGCGCGAATTGTCTGCAACAGGGTCAGGCCATCCATATTGGGCATATTCCAATCGGTGACCACGAACTCAAAGCCACCTGCCTGAAGTTTTTGAAGCGCAATGGCGCCATCCTCAGCTTCATCGACGTTGGTATAACCAAGTTCTTTCAATAGATTGCGGACAATTCGACGCATCGTGGAAAAATCATCCACGACCAGAAATCTCATTTTTGGATCAGCTGCCATGCACTACTCCAGAAGCTCTAGTTGTTATCGTTCAATCAGCGGACGCAGCGTATCTGCCAGCGCCTCAGCATCGAATTTTGCGACATACGCGTCCACCCCCACCGATTTGCCCATTGCACGATTGGCTTCGGAAGAGAGCGAAGAGTGCATGACCACTGGCACCCCTTCAAAACGCGGATCAGATTTGATATTTTTGGTCAGGACATAACCGTCCATTTCCGGCATCTCGGCGTCAACCAGAATCAGGCGAACGTCGTCACGGATATTGCGGTTCATCTGCAATGCATGCGCAGCGATTCCCTGCAGACGCGTCCAAGCCTCCATGCCGTTCGTGGCATGTTTGTGGCGCACGCCAAGTTTGTCGAGAACCTCGGAGATTTTCCGACGAGCCACGCTGGAGTCATCGACAAAAAAGACACTGGTTTCCGGGTCGACCCGGGCCGGAGGAATATCGACAATCATTGCCTCGCCAAAGGCATTGGCCAGAATCTGTTCTACGTCGAGAATGGATACCAAGCCACCACTTTCAAGTTCAATCACGGCGGTGATCAGACCTTGATTTGCTGTCAGCACGCTTTCTGGAGCCTTCACTCGCTCCCAGTCGACACGGATGATCCGATCAACATCATGAACGAGAAAACCGAGCGTGCGCTTCGAATACTCGGCGACCATCATCGTCTTGCCCAAGCCTGGCTGGGTATCAAGATGCATGAACGGGGCCAGAGAAAGAACCGGAATCACATTGCCGCGCAAAGAAATGAGACCTTCGACACCGTGCGGCATGTTTGGCGTCCTGGTAATGTGAGGGGTCCGGCCGACTTCGCGGACCTTAAAAACATTAATCCCGAAAATCTCGCGCGTTCCAAGCGTGAACAGCAGGATTTCCATTTTGTTGGACCCTGCCAGTCGAGTTCGAGCATCGACACTATCCAGCAGATTTTTATTTTCAACGACGTTCATCGCCAACTCCCGCTATCTCAAGCCACACTGACCGGTGACGCGTCCCCGCCCAGGCGTCGCGCCAAGGTTTCGGACAAACGCATCGGCTCAAACTTAGGCACATACTCATCCACCCCCACCGATGCGCCAAGCTTCTGATTTGACATGCCGGATAGCGACGAATGCATGATAACCGGCACGCCATTGAAGCGTGGATCAGACTTGATCTTCTTGGTCAGGATGTAACCATCCATTTCAGGCATTTCAATGTCCGTCAGCACCAGACTGATGATTGATGAGGCCGTTTTGCCGATGGACTGTGCATAAGTGGCGACTTTCTCCATCTCGTCCCACATTTGACGGCCATTCACCGCCGAAATGCCCTTGACCCCCATGGCAGAGAGCGTTCGCTCAATCTGCTTGCGCGCAACACTGGAGTCATCGCAATAAAAAACAGTGCACTCGGGACGGTCCACTGGAACCACGCCACGATACATGATCTCATTATCGATACTGGTCGTTTCGGACAAGACTTTTTCGACGTCCATCATCATGACCAAGCGGTTGTCTTCGAGTTCTGTCACTGCGGTCACCAACCCCCCCGTCTGTGACGTCAGCATCTCAGGAGGGACGCGCATCTTGCTCCAGTCCAGCCGCAGGATCGTATCAACCCCTTCGACAAGAAAACCCTGCGTATGGCCGTTGTACTCGGTGACGATCATGATTTCACGCGGCGTTTCCGGGGAGATCCCGGAGTACTTGGCCAGATCAATCACGGGAACCAGCGCTCCACGAAGGCTGACCATCCCCTCGACAGAAGAAGGCATATCCGGAGCGGCCGTAATGACTGGAGTGCGCATGACTTCGCGTACTTTGAAGACATTGATACCGTAAGTTTCACGACGACCAGTACGCTGATCTACTCCCAAGAAAAAAAGGAGTATCTCAAGCTTGTTGGTTCCAGCCAACTTGGTTCTCGCGTCAATATTCTTCAATAACTCAGACATCGTCATCCTCTCGTGCGTTGCGCATCGGGCTGTTTTACGCGCCCGAAGTGAGCGCCACCCTTGAACTGCAACGACCCACCCGGCCCTACAAAAACACCAAGCGTTAACCTACTTTAACGGCCAATCTGGCAAAAAATTTAGGAGATTTGAAATAATTTACCAAAATTAGCAATATCTAGCACCTGCTTAACGTTCCCGCGAACACCGGTCAGCGCAACCTCTTTGTTGGCGCCTCCCAATTTATCTCGCAACATCAACAACATACCGAGCGCGGAGCTATCGAGATAATCGACCCCTGAAAAATCCACGACAACCGAACGGACCGATGTATCACTAACCAAAGGCTCGTAGGAGCCGCGAAACTCGCGGTGGGTATTGAAATCAAAACGTCCGACCAGTTTGATAACTGCCTTGCCAGCCTCATTGAGGATACTTGCTTGCATTTTCTTTCCTATTCAAAAAAGCCAAACTGCTCTCTAGTTTAATACTTTACTCATATACGACAAGTCTGTCCCGTGCTTTAGGCAGAGACGGCGCCGAGTACCCGCCGTGCCATCTCATCCAGCGAGCATTGCTCTTCTACCGCTCCAATCAAAAATGCTTCACGCGGCATTCCATAGACGACACAGCTACTTTCATCTTGCCCGAACGTTCTTGCCCCTGCCTGACGCATGCGTAACAAGCCTTGGGCGCCATCCTTGCCCATCCCCGTCAGAATTACCCCAATTGCCTTGCGCCCAACCAGGGCAGCCGCTGAGTCGAACAATACATCGACGGCTGGACGATGCCTGTTCACGGGGGGGGTCGCGGCCAATTCGGTGAGGAATCCCGCAGTACCGCGACGAATCAACAAATGGGAATGTCCGGGCGCAACATAAATCGTACCCGGTTCTACTTTTTCATTTCCTTTTGCCTCAATGATTCGCGGCGCACACAAACTGTCCAGGCGACGAGCAAATGAAGCAGTAAACGCCTCCGGCATATGCTGAACAATCAGAATTGGCGGGCAATCAGCAGGGATTCCGAGCAAGAAATCCTTGATTGCCTCCGTCCCTCCTGTTGATGCACCGACAAAAATGATTTTTCCGCTTGCCCCCAAGCCCGACTTCGGCGATGCCGATGCGGGTGTCGCAGCCCTAACGCTATTCCCGGTCATTGCCCGACGGAGGCGCGCCGCTTTGGCCGCACGAATCTTTTCGACGAGTTCTTCTGCATAATTCTCCACGCTCCTTCCGCCATCAGCCCGCGGCTTGCCGATGAAATCGATGGCACCAAGCTCCAGCGCCTTTAGGGTTGTATCGGATCCCGCCTCGGTAAACGAAGACACCATGACGACAGGCATAGGCCGCAAGCGCATCAGCCGTTCAAGAAACTCCAAGCCGTCCATTTTCGGCATCTGAACATCAAGCGTCAGCACGTCCGGATTCAACACCTTGATCATTTCACGCGCACTTTGGGCATCCGGCGCCGCTCCGACTACCTCCATGTCAGGCGCGAGATTAATCATCTGACTCAGCAAGCCACGCATCAATGCTGAATCATCGACCACCAGGACTCGAGTTTTTATTGGCATCTATTCCATTAAAAAAGGAAAATTCACAGAATTTCAAGGCCGGGCATATCAAATAAAGAGCTCAATGTCGCCGTCCATGGGGGCGCCGGACAGGCGCACCTTGTAGTCGTTTTCGCGGCTGAACAAAGTGTCGTTATGGACACGGTGCAACTTCTTGACCAGTACTTTCCCTGAGTATGGAAAATAGTAAACTTTCCTTGGGTAGGAATCCAACAAGTCCTTTGCCACTACGGGGATTTTTTCTGTCTTCAAAAAATCGAGCACGAATTCAGCGTTTCTGGCACCGACATTACTGCTGGCCAGACTCGCCAACACAGCCCCCCCACCAAACACCTTCGCCTCAAACCGGTTTCGTCGTGCGCCCAGCTTGAGCAAATGGTTAATTAGCACCTCCATCGCGTAGGTGCCATAGCGCGCCGACATCCCGACCTTATCCCGACCGCCGTCATCAGGCAGCATGAAATGATTCATGCCACCGATACCGGAATCGGCATCCCGGATACAAGCTGCCACACAAGAGCCAAGCACTGTCACCAGCAGGGCTTCCTGATTGGCAACATAATATTCACCGGGCAGTATCTTGGCTGCCTCAAGTCCGAATTTGCGATCAAAGTATCGGTTGGTGGCCAGATGTTCGTCGTAGGCGTGTTGCACTGATTCCTTTCTCTATCGCGCACGCGCCAAGGCATACACCGTCTTGCCCTGGGACTTGAATAGGTCTGCCGCATGCAGGAAACTTTCCGAGTGACCGGCAAACATCAGGCCATCCGGCTGCATCATTGGTGCAAAGCGCGAAAGGATCTTGTATTGCGTCGGCTTATCGAAATAAATCATCACATTTCGACAAAAAATCACGTCAAGTGGCCCCTTGACCGCGTAACTTGCATCCAGAAGATTGATCCGCTGAAACTCAATCATCTTTTTCAACTCCGGACGAATCGATACGTAGCCCTCCTGAGCCCCCGTTCCACGCAGGAAGAATTTGCGCAAACGTTCCGGCGATAGTTTTTCGACCCGTTCGATCGGGTAAACGCCCTTCTGTGCAGTCGCCAACACATTAGTATCAAGATCCGAGGCCATGATCGTGACATGCGAAACATTGCTCCCGAAAGTCTCCAGGACTGTCATCGCAATCGAGTAAGGCTCTTCTCCGGTCGAGGCCGCAGAACACCAGACTCTGACGGGACGCTTGGTGCCGATATTGCGAAGATGTTCGGCAAAAATCGGAAAGTGATGTGGCTCGCGGAAAAACGACGTCAGATTCGTCGTCAAAGAATTGACGAAACGCTCCCATTCATCGCCGCCGTTCTTTTCCAGCGCATCCAGATATTCAGCAAAGGAGGACTTGCCGGTGGCGCGCAAGCGACGGGCCAGGCGGGAATAGACCATGTCTTGCTTGACCGGTGATAACGAAATACCAGCATGCTGGTAGATCAGCTTACGCACTCGTTCGAAATCCGTCACCGAGAAGGAAAACTCTCGATTACCCGCCTCCCTTGGTGGCAGACTTGTCGATAACGAAGTCCTGAGTGCAGATACCGGAGCAGCCGGCTTTCGTAATTCGGTCATAATCAGAACTCTTCCCACTCATCATCGAGACTGCTCGGCAATGCCTGCACTTTCCTGGCGCCAATTCGCTCGCCACGAGGGGCTTGCGGCACAGAGGCACGCTGGCTAGTGCGCGGCGCCTCCAGACGAGGCATGCCGCCCGCATTGGCCACCTTGAAGACAGAGACGGCCTGAGCGAGATTGTGAGCCTGCTCTTCCAGGCTCTCAGCCGCCGCCGCCGCTTCTTCAACCAGCGCCGCGTTCTGCTGCGTCACCTCGTCCATCTGGCTGACGGCCAGGCTGACTTGCTCGATGCCCGAGCTTTGCTCACGGCTGGCATCGGAGATGTCGCCCATGATCTTGGCGACGCGCTTGATGCTTGAGACCACTTCTTCCATGGTCCGTCCGGCCTGATCGACCAGCTTGTTGCCGGTTTCAACCTTTTCCACCGAGTCGGAGATCAGCCCCTTGATTTCCTTGGCGGCCGCAGCACTGCGTTGGGCCAGGTTACGCACTTCGGTGGCGACCACCGCAAACCCACGGCCTTGCTCGCCGGCCCGAGCGGCTTCTACCGCAGCGTTGAGCGCCAGAATGTTGGTCTGGAACGCGATGCCGTCAATGACACCAATAATGTCGGCAATCTTGCTGCTCGATTGGTGAATGGCGCTCATCGTGTCCACAACCTGACCCACCACTTCGCCACCCTTGACCGCTACCCGCTGGGCATTACCAGCCAGCTCGTTGGCTTGCCGTGCATTGTCGGCGTTCTGCTTCACCGTGCTGGTCAGTTGCTCCATGCTCGAGGCCGTTTCTTCCAGGCTGCTTGCCTGCTCTTCCGTCCGGCTCGACAGGTCCTGATTGCCCGACGCAATCTCCTTCGCCGCCGTGTTGATCGCGTCGGTCGACTCTTTGATCTGCCCGACGATTTCCTGCAACCGAGCAACCGTCGTATTGGCATCGTCCTTCAACTGCCCGAAGGTACCAGCATATTCAGCCTCAATAGTCTTCGTCAGATCGCCATCCGCCATCGCAGACAAGACCACCACCACATCTTCCAAGCCTCGCTGGCTGGTTTCCAGCAGGCGATTGAGGTCGCCAGCCAAGGTCAGGAAGAAGCCCGTCTTGCCGGCGTCCGAGACACGCTTGGTAAAATCGCCATTCGCCGCAGCGCTGACGATCTGGTTCACTTCCTCTTCGACCGCAACTTCGTTGGTCCGATCCAGCCATTCGACGGCGAATCCCAAGCGCCCACCGCGTGTATTGATGACCGGCGTCACCGTCAGCGCGAAGACACGCCCGCCCAGCCTGATCGTGGCGCGATGCGTCCCTGTCAGACGTTCCAGCATGCCGCGCTGATGCGCCGGGCTCTTGTGGAAGATGTCAATATTGCTGCCCATCAGCGACGCTGCCGAGAACTGCGGCAAATCCTTGCGAATGTCGCTCTCCACCGCAGCGAACATCTGGGTCACGGCATGATTCATGTAAATGATGTTAAGGCCGTCATCGGCAATCATCACGTTGGTCGCCACGTTGTCGAGGCCGATCTTGATCCGCAGGTTTTCCTCACCAACGCGTGTCGCCTCGGCAACGTTGAACCCTTGCTGAATCTGCATCGATTGCAGCCCCTGCATCACCTTGCCTAGTTCGTCATTCCGAGCGATATCGACGTTACGGGTATAGTCGCCGCGAGCCAATGACTGGAAGGTCGCGATGATGTCATCCAGCGGCCGCATGACAGAACGCATGATGCTCCAAGCAACAAAAGCGCCGAAAGCAAGTGCTGCCAGGACAATGGCAATCACGATGATGCGGAACTGCTGGTAAGCCTTGTCAGTCTCCTCCAGTTGCGTCTTGCCCCGACTGATCTGTAATTGGTAAAGATCATCAGCACGCTTTGAAGCCTCTTCATAGGCCGGATTAAGCTTCTTTAAGAGAATGTCGTTGGCTTCGTCGAAGCGACCAGTCGCGATTGCAGCCTTCGCTGCCAGCAGGCCTTCGGTGACATACACCTTGCGGGCGGCCACATAGGCGTCTGCCAACTGGCGGTGCTCGTCAGACGCAATCGCTTTTGAGTAACGCTCCCAATGCCCTGTGATGATGCCGATATTTTTATCGATCACACCGAGATGCGTGTCTACGCTGTGATCGTGAGATTTGGCGTTAGGGCTGGCCGGGTCGTGCTGGAAAGCCAGAAGAACTTGCGACCGATTATCAGCCATCAGCTTGCCGATTGCGGCCAACTCCTGGACTGGCTCAAGGCGGCTGCTGTAAAGCCTGGCAACAGCATCGTCGCTCCGCCCCATGCCCCATAGACCAAGCCCTGCCACCACGGCAACCACCAGAAGGATGACGGCAAAGCCAGCCGCCATGCGGCTTTTCAAGGAAAGCGCCGACAACAGCCCCGGTCCGCCCTTGATGGCCGCTCCATGTCGAATCTGCAGGCTGCCTTGGCGTTTTTCACGGAATAGCCGATAGGTCTCTTCGGCGGCCTGAATCTGCTGGGCCGAGGCCTTGCGGCGCACCGACATGTAGCCAAGAATTTCACCGCCCTCGCGGATAGGTGTCACCGTGGCGAGAACCCAGTAGTAGTCGCCGTTCTTGCACCGGTTTTTGACCATGCCGGTCCAGGGACGCCCATCCTTCAGGTCGCGCCAGAGATCCTCAAAGGCTTCTGGCGGCATCTCTGGATGACGCACTAGATTATGGGGTTCCCCAATCAGTTCCTGTTCAGTAAAACCACTGATATCGAGGAAATCGCGGTTGATATACGTGATTCGTCCCTTGAGATCGGTTTTCGATACGATCAGGGTGTCATCCCGCAAATGCTGTTCAACGGTGGTTACCGGCAAATTGGTTCTCATTGCTCCTCCTCGTTCATTCTTTTCTCTGTGGTGTTGGGTCTAAAACTCTTCCCACTCGTCATCGCCTTTGGTCGCGACAAGCTTGGCAGAGGATTTTGCAGAAGGCTCAGGCAGACGGACGGGCTCCCTGTGAGGAAGAGCCATCCTGGCTGAAGATTGGGGAGCACGATCAGTCGAGGCAGTTCGACGTGCTGTCGGCTGTTTTTTGGAAATAGCAAAGACAGAGACAGCCTGAGCGAGATTGTGAGCCTGCTCTTCCAGGCTTTCAGCCGCCGCTGCCGCTTCTTCAACCAGCGCCGCATTCTGCTGCGTCACCTCGTCCATCTGGCTGACGGCCAGACTGACTTGCTCGATGCCCGAGCTTTGCTCACGGCTGGCATCGGAGATGTCGCCCATGATCTTGGCGACGCGCTTGATGCTTGAGACCACTTCTTCCATGGTCCGTCCGGCCTGATCGACCAGCTTGT
>Ga0316604_10000404_pt1 | contig 55029 bp, 49 predicted proteins | sample OWC_soil_day20_C_FD_207650 | JGI IMG/M metagenome (GOLD analysis project Ga0316604, IMG submission 207650) | Wetland soil microbial communities from Old Woman Creek delta, Ohio, United States - OWC_soil_day20_CT | ecosystem: Environmental > Terrestrial > Soil > Wetlands | place: USA: Ohio...
CGTCGTTGATGGTGTAGTTGCGCACATGGCCCATGTGCAGACGTCCGGACGGATACGGCAGCATCGAACAGGCGTAGAACTTGCCTTTCGGGAAGCGCGGATCGTTCTCGACCGCGCGGTAGGCGTCGATCGCTTTCCAGTGGTCTTGCGCCGATTTCTCGACCTCGGCAGGGCTGTATTTTTCTTGCATGGCGGATGAAACATCAGAGATAGGTTCAAACTATGCATTATACCGGTTTGGGAGGCCAGAAAATCGCCCGCGCGCGCATTATGGCGGCGACCATATCGTCACCCGCAAACCGAATTTTTCGGTGAATCGGCAGGGTATATACCGAAACCACTGCACCGCACCACAACTTCTGCGGCAGTTTGAAAATACTCCCATCAGTATTACTCAGACACCCAACCGCATCAACACGACATCATTTGCCCGATGCGCCCGGGTTTTTGTCGGATTCGGTCACGAATGCGATCTTCGTCAGCCCGCCCTGCTGCGCCGCCGCCATCACTTTCGCGATCACGTCGTAGCGGGTTTCCTTGTCGGCGCGCAGATGCAACGCCGGCAACGGCCGCTGTTGCGATGCCGTCACAATCCGTTGCTGCAATTCGGCGAACGCCATTTCATCGTTGTTCCAGAATATGCGTCCCTGGCCGTCGATCGAAAGCGCAATCGTTTCCGGCTTTTCCGGCGCCGGCGCGGACTGCGCCTGCGGCAAGTCGAGCTTAACCGCGTGCGTGAACAGCGGCGCGGTGATGATGAAAATCACCAGCAACACCAGCATCACGTCCACCATCGGCGTGACGTTGATGTCCGCCATCGGCTTGTGCGGCCCGTCGTCGTTGAAGCTGCCGAATCCCATATCCGCCCCCAATGCCCGTTACTGGCCGACGCGCGCGCCGGTGGTCAGGTACGCGTGCAGGTCATAAGCGAAGCCGTCCAGCTCCGCCAGCGTCAGGCGATTAACGCGGGTGAACGCGTTGTACGCCAGCACCGCCGGAATCGCAACCAGCAAGCCCAGACCGGTCATGATCAGCGCCTCGCCCACCGGCCCGGCCACCTTGTCGATCTGCACCGTGCCGGAAGCGGATACCGCCGCCAGCGCATGGTAAATGCCCCAGACGGTGCCAAACAGGCCGATGAACGGCGCAGTCGAGCCAACCGAAGCCAGCAGTGTCAACCCGCTTTCCAGTCGCGCCGACACGCGGTTGATTTCCTGCCGCAGCGTGCGCGTGAGCAGTTCGCCTGGATCGGTGGCGGCATTCAGGCTGCCCCCTCCCTGCGAGCGCAGGCTGGCGGCCTCGGCTGCGTGCGCCGCCAGAGGCGCGTAAACCCGTTCGCTGTCGGCTGCCTGCAGCACCGCAATCGCATCCGGCAAATCGCTCGCCTGCCAGAAGCCTTCAAGCGCATGCGCGCTCTTGCGGATGCGCCACGCGCTCCAGGCTTTTGAAATGATGTAGTACCAACTGGCAATCGACATCGCCAGCAGCACGTAAGCCACGGCATGACTGATGGCATCGCCTTGCGCCCAGTAGTGCGCCAATCCGGAAGTGGTGGTTGCAGGATTCATGATGTTAGTCTGACGAGTTCAAGAGTGTAGTTTAAACGGAATGGCGAGCCGATACCACTCCGCCACCGGCTGGCTGTTGCGCGTGGCCGGGCGAAAGCGCCAGAATTGCACAGCCGACTGTGCCGATTGGTCCAAGAGCGGATAGCCGCTCGACTGCGCAAGCTGTACCTTGCCGGCGCGGCCATCCTCGGTCACCAGCACGCGCAGCACCACCGTACCCTGCTCGTCGTTCTGCCGCGCCAGCAACGGATATTCCGGCTTGCGGTTGCTGACCAGATAGTCAGCCGGCAGCGATACCGGCGTGCTGCCGCCAGCCACACTGGACGCATTCGCCGCGCCACCGTTACCCGAGCCGCGACCATTGCCGCCGCCATCGTCAGCACCGCCGTCGGCCGCGACCGCACCAGCTCGCGCCATGCCAGCGCCAGGCAAAGCGGTGGCGCTGGAGGTGTTTGTGGCGTGCTGTGCGGCGGGGGCAACCGCTGCCATTTGCTGGCGTGCCGCTGATTTTGCGGCGTCGGGCGCTGCCGGTGATGCTGCCGGTCCGCTGCCCGGGGTGGACAGCAGCACCACTTCCAGCGCGCGGAAATCGTTTCGCGCCGGAACGCCAAGGAATTGCCACGAAGCGCCAAACGCCGCCAGATGCAGCGCTAGCGTCGCCACGATGGCCGCGGGTTTCATCCGGCCACCGTAGCGCAGGAAACGGCTAGCGCAGGCCGAGCACTTCCTGCATGTCATACAGGCCGGTCACCTTGTCCGCCAGGAAGCGCGCTGCGCGCAGGCTGCCCATCGCGTAGCTGACGCGGCTGGATGATTTGTGTGAAATCTCGATCCGTTCACCGATGCCGGCAAACAGCACCGTATGGTCGCCCACGATATCGCCGCCGCGGATGGTGGCAAATCCGATCGACGACGGATCGCGCTCGCCGGTCACGCCTTCACGCGCATACACTGCGCATTCCTTCAGATCGCGACCAAGCGCATCGGCAATCACTTCGCCCATCTTCAGCGCGGTGCCGGACGGCGCATCGATCTTGTGCCGGTGATGCGCCTCGATGATTTCGATGTCGTAGCCGGTGGCAAAGCTCTTGGCTGCCATTTCCAGCAGTTTCATCGTGACGTTCACCCCCACGCTCATGTTCGGCGCGAACACCACCGCAGTCTTTTTCGCCGCCTCGGCAATTGCCATCTTGCCGGCATCGTCGAAACCGGTGGTGCCGACGATGACCTTGATACCGTGCGCGGCACAGTATTCCAGATGCTTGAGCGTGCCTTCCGGTCGGGTGAAATCGATCAGGTATTCAGCCCCGGCCAAGCCTCTGGCCAAATCGCTTTCAATCCTCACCCCGCATGGCTTGCCGAGGAATTGCGATGCATCCGCGCCGATATTCGGCGACGACGGCAGATCGACTGCGCCGGTCAGCACGGCATCGTCTGCATTGACGATGGCTTCAATCAACATCCGGCCCATGCGGCCGCTGGCGCCGACAACGGCGATTTTCATTCGGTTCATTTGATGGTTTTATTTCTTTTCGGGTTGTTTATCGTTGCTGACATCCGACTTCACCTCCGGTTTTGCGTCGGGCTTGGCCTCTGCTTTCCCATCCGGTTTCGCTTCGGATTTTGCTGGCGCAGCCTTGGGCTGGGCGTCCGGATTAACGATGCGCTTGATGTAATCCACTTCGTTCGGCAACTCGCTGTTCTCAAAGCGAATGACGCGGTTTTCCTTGAAGAACACGGTCACGCGATTCGAAGTCAACCGGCCATCCGGTTTTTGCAGCCGGAACAGGTAATCCCAGCGCCATTCGTGGAACATGTCATTCAACAGAGGCGAACCAAGCAGAAAGCGCACCTGTTCCTTCGTCATGCCTTCGCGCAACTGCATCAGCATTTCCTGTGACACGAAATTGCCCTGCTGGATATCTGTCCGGTAAGGCCGGAAAAGGCTGACTACACGCTGCATGCCGCTTGGCGCGTGTTTATCCAGCGAGGGGATGGCTGCGGTCACCGTGGCCGGCTTGGCGCCGCTGGCTGCAGCCGGCGAAACGGTTGCAGGCTTAGATGCGGGCGACGCAGCCGGCTGCGCAGGCGCTGCAGGTTTCGTTTCGGCCTTAGGCTCAACCTCTGCCGGCTTAACATCAGCGGATGGCGCCACAGCCGCCGCGGTCGAGGAAGCCGTGGCGGCAGCCTTGGTCCCCGGTGCATCGTCGATCAGCGGGTTCTTCGACGCGCACGCCGTCAACGCCAGTACCAGAAACAGCGCGCTGCCAAGCGCCGGAGCACGACCGCAGGAAGAAAGCAACTTTTGCATGACCATATGGGTTTCAGAGGTTAAATTGGGCAAGAGTGCCAAAACCCTATATGATAAAGCAGATCACCGCAAGTCATCACAAATACCCGAGCACACAGAAAGATATGAGCGACAAACCGGCCAACCTCAAAGCCAGCGGCCTGAAAGCCACCGTGCCGCGCCTGAAAATCCTCGATATTTTCAAGAGCAGCCCGACGCGCCATCTGGCAGCGGAAGACGTGTACAAGATTTTACTGGCTGACAACATGGAAGTCGGCCTGGCGACGGTTTATCGCGTGCTGACGCAATTCGAGCAGGCCGGCCTGCTCATGCGCAACAATTTCGAAACCGGCAAGGCGATTTTCGAGCTGAATGAAGGCGAGCACCACGACCATCTGGTCTGCCTCGACTGCGGCTGGGTCGAGGAATTCCACGACAAGGAAATAGAGAAACGGCAAAAGAAGATTGCGCAGGAGCGCGGCTTTGAAATCGTCAACCATTCGCTCGCGCTGTATTGCCGCTGCAACAAGGAAAACTGCAGCCACCGCGAAGCCTGAACCTGATCGACTCCCGTTATGACCAACGCCAGCATCGCCACCTACACCATCGAAGCATTAAGCTCGATCCGCCAGACCGCGCCGTTAATTCACAACATCACCAATTACGTCGTGATGAACAGTTCGGCCAATATTTTGCTCGCGCTCGGCGCATCGCCGGTGATGGCGCACTGCCGCGACGAAGTGGAAGAAATGGTGTCGTATGCCGGCGCACTGGTGCTGAACATCGGTACGTTGCAGCCGGACTGGATTGAAGCGATGATCATCGCCGGCAAGGCGGCCAACAAAAAAGGCGTGCCGGTAATCCTTGACCCCGTCGGCGCTGGCGCCACGCGACTGCGCACCGACGCGGTCAACACCATCATGCGCGAATGCCAGATCACGGTACTGCGCGGCAATGCTTCGGAAATCCTTTCGCTGCGGTCGGCCAACATCAAGACCAAGGGTGTCGATTCCTCGCTGGAACTGGCGGACGAGATGGTCGACGTAGCACAAGCAATGGCGCAGGAAATGAAATGCGTGATTGCCATTTCAGGCCCGGAAGACTGCATCACCGATGGCCAGCGCGTGTTCCGCGTCGGTAACGGCCAGCCGCTGATGACCAAAGTCACCGGTAGCGGCTGCGGCCTGTCGGCAGTCGTGGGCGCATTCTGCGCCACCGACCGCTCTGACGCCGCCAAGGCAACTGCCGCCGCGTTCGGCTATTACGGCCTGTGCGGCGATCTGGCGATTGAAGTCAGTGACCGCCCCGGCAGCTTCGCGGTCGCATTCATCGATCAGCTGTACGCCACTAGCAATGAACAAATCACGGAACGGCTGAAAGTGCGGGCGAGCTAAAGACGGCAAAAATAACTGACTGAAATGTGTTTTCGGTCAGTAAGACCCAAAAATATACTCCGGATAGTATTTAAGAACAGCCAGCAAAAATGTGGTTCGGAGGGGTATTTTTGATACATACCCCACCTTTCCCCAATCATTCAACCCAAACTATCACATCTTTGGCCGCTTGCCGTGTTTTGGGCGGCTGCGGATTGATGCGATAACCAAACGCAGCCATCACCGCCAATCCGAATTTATCCCGATCGAGTACACCGGCATCAGCCAGGATTTGCTCGGTTGTAGCCAAATCGTAGCCCTCGATCGCGCATGAGTCGATGCCGATCAACGCCGCCGTGGTCATCATGTTACCCAGCGCGATGTACGCCTGCTTGCACGCCCAGTCGAACAGCGCGCGCGGGCTTTCCAGCAGCTTGAGATCGCGCTCCTGAAAAATACGGTAGCGCTCGCGCTTGCGTTCTACGCTGTCTTCGGGCAAATGCTGCACTTCGCGCATGAAGTGGTCAATGTAGGCCGAGTCGAAACGCATATCGTCCTTGCGGCACAGGATTGCCAGATAGTGGCTGGCTGTCGGCAAACTGTTTTGCGCCCCCCAGACGGTTTGCTTGAGCTTTTCTCGCAACGCAGTATTCTGGATTACGACGAAGCGCCACGGCTCGAAACCGAAAGAGCTCGGCGACAGGCGGCCAGCCTCGAGAATGAGCTGAAAATCATCTGCACTAATGGCTTTGGCCGAGTCGAACTGCTTGCACGCATGGCGGAACTCGAACGCGGCAAGAACCTCTTGTTTGTTGAGCATGATAACTCCCTTCAAGACATCTGGAACAGCCATTCTAGCCGTTTCACATGCCTGCGGGATCAGCGACCGCACATGTGCCGCATGATGTCGCGCCAGCTAACGATGCCGACCGGACGGAAATCCTTGTTCACAATGGGAATGCACGAAATTTTGTGCTGGTTGAAAACGGCGACCGCATCGCGCACACTGGCCTCTTCTGTCAGAGTAATCGGCTTCCGGCTCATGATCTGGTGCACCCGCTTGTTCAGCGTCGCGGCATCCTTGTAGGTTTCGGTCAAGGTACCGATATTCGGGCTGATGGCCTTGAGCAGATCGCGGTCGGACACCACGCCAAACAGCTTGCCTTCCTCAATCACAAGCAGGTGATGGAATTTGGAATTGTCGAAAATATCCTTGACCACAGACAGCGGGTCGTCCATCTCGACCGTCACCACCTTCCTGGTCATGATTTCATCGATGCGCATGATGACACCTTTCAGCGAAAGCCTTATCCGCCGGCTGGCCGGCGTATTGCCATACAGCAATATATTATATTACGGTCACCGTTGCTGCGAATTGAAGGGCGACAACGTCAAAACAGCCCCCCAAACAGCATCAACAGGGAGTATGTCAAAAAATACCGTCTTTGCGCAAGAGAAACATTGGCCTCAAAAAATTACTGTACCGGGTATGTGAAAGAAAAAATGAAAGAACCGCTTCGCCTTGAGCATTAACGCCTATCCCACAACGCCGCCAGCGCAGCAGCAGCAGCCATGCCCGCCGTTTCGGTACGGAGCACACGCTCGCCCAGCGAGAGCAGTGTCGCGCCTCCCGCCAGCGCCGCCGTCTCTTCATCCGGCGAAAAACCGCCTTCCGGACCAATGACCAGCGTCACCGCCTGCGGCGGGCGTTCTCTCGCCCAGGCAGTGAGCGTTTGCGTGGCGCGCGGCGAAAACAGGATGCGCGGCTGGTCGGTTGGCGCGGCAATCCAGCGGAAAAATTCGGCCAGCGGCTCCAGTCGCGCCAGCCGGTTGCGCACGCACTGTTCGCAAGCCGCCTCAATGATTGCTTGCCAATGCTCGTGCCGCTTTTGCGCGCGCTCACCGGACAGCTTGACCACCGACCGCTGCGCTGCCAGCGGCTGAATCACGGCCACCCCAAGTTCGACCGCCTTTTCCACGATCCAGTCCATCTTCGCCCCTTCGGGCAGCGCCTGCGCCAGCGTCAGCGCAAACGGCAGCTCCGCCTCGCGCGGCGAATGCGCGCCGATCACGGCGCTGGCCCGCTTCTTGTCGATGCCGGTAAGCGTGGCTGCGTATTCGCCGCCGCTGCCGTCGAACAGCGTGATTCCCTCGCCGTCTGCCAGGCGCAACACCTGCAGATGGCGCACGGTCTCGGACGGCAGCGAAACGGTGGCGCCGGTGACAAGCGGCTGTGTGCAATAAAAGCGTGGCATCGGGGCAAATCCTTGCGTATCGGGTTGAGGATTGTCAGATTGCAGCCTGCGCGAATCTGGTTGAATAATGGAATTTTGCATTGCTTAGCAGAAAAACCGCTATGCGTGCTTCCCCGATTTTAGCGTCAGAAGCCTCCGCTCTGGTGTAAAATGCCGGTCTTGCAACAGCATGACCGTGAGGAAAACCGTTCACTCACCGTTATCCGGACAGACCTCTATGACTACTACGCTCCCAACCTCGAAAATGGCCAATGCGATCCGCGCACTGGCAATGGACGCCGTCCAGAAAGCCAATTCCGGCCACCCAGGCATGCCGATGGGCATGGCTGAAATCGCCGTCGCGCTCTGGGGCAAGCACCTGCGCCACAATCCGGCCAATCCGAAATGGATCAACCGCGACCGCTTCGTGCTGTCGAACGGCCACGGCTCGATGCTGCTGTACGCGCTGCTGCACCTGACCGGCTACAACCTGCCGATGGAAGAGCTGAAGAATTTCCGCCAACTGCACTCGAAAACGCCCGGCCATCCGGAATCGCACATCACGCCAGGCATCGAAACCACCACCGGCCCGCTCGGCCAAGGCATTTCAAATGCAGTCGGCATGGCGCTGGCAGAAAAACTGCTGGCAGCGCAGTTCAACAAGCCGAATTTCGACCTGATCGACCACTACACCTACGTCTTCCTCGGCGACGGCTGCCTGATGGAAGGCATTTCGCATGAATCCTGCGCGCTCGCCGGCACCTGGAAGCTGAACAAACTGATCGCGCTTTACGACGACAACGGCATCTCGATCGACGGCCATGTCGACGGCTGGTTCACCGACGATACGCCAAAGCGCTTCGAAGCCTATGGCTGGAACGTGATCCGCGCGGTTGATGGCCATAATGTCGATGCGGTCGAGGCCGCTATTGCGCAGGCGAAGAAATCGGACAAGCCGACGCTGATCTGCTGCAAGACCATCATTGGCAAAGGCTCGCCGAACAAGGCCGGCTCGCACGATTGCCACGGCGCGCCGCTTGGCGACAAGGAAATCGCCGCTGCACGCGAAGCAATGGGCTGGAACCATCCGCCGTTCGAGATTCCAGCCGATGTTTACACCGCCTGGGATGCAAAAGCGACTGGCCGTACCGCGCAAGGCGACTGGGATGCGCTATTCAAGGCCTATAGCGACCGCTATCCGCTGGATGCGGCCGAACTGGTGCGCCGGATGAAGGGCGAATTGCCAGCAAATTTCGGTGAAACGGTAAGAAGCTATATCGCCGCATGCAATGAAAAGGCGGAAACTATCGCCACCCGCAAGGCCAGCCAGAATGCGATTCAGGCGCTGGCACCGACGCTGCCGGAATTCCTCGGCGGGTCGGCTGACCTGACCGGCTCAAACCTGACCAACTGGAAGGAATCAATTTCGCTGCGGGCCGACATTCCGGGCAACCACATCAGCTACGGCGTGCGCGAATTCGGCATGAGCGCCATCATGAATGGCGTAGCGCTGCATGGCGGCTTCATCCCGTTCGGCGCCACTTTCCTGACTTTCTCGGATTACAGCCGTAACGCGCTACGCATGGCGGCGCTGATGCAAATCCGCTCGCTGTTCGTGTTCACGCACGATTCGATCGGCCTGGGCGAAGACGGCCCGACACACCAGTCTGTCGAGCACGTTTCCAGCCTGCGCCTGATCCCGAATCTGGATAACTGGCGTCCGTGCGACACAGTTGAATCGGCGGTGGCTTGGGCGCATGCAGTGCGCCGACACAACGGCCCGTCAACGCTGATTTTCTCGCGCCAGAACCTGCCTTTCATGGCGCGCTCGGAAGAGCAGATCGCAAACATCAACCGCGGCGGCTACGTGCTGCGCGATGCGCCGGACGCGAAAGTAATCCTGCTCGCCACCGGCTCTGAAGTCGAGCTGGCAGTCAATGCGGCGGAACAACTGGCGCGCGAAGGCATCGGCGCACGGGTGGTGTCGATGCCATCGACCGATGTGTTCGACCGCCAGGATGCGCTGTACAAGGCCAGCGTGCTGCCGCGCAGTCTGCCGCGCGTCGCGGTCGAAGCCGGCGTGACCGATTTCTGGCGCAAATATGTCGGCCTCGACGGCGCCGTGATCGGCATCGACACTTTCGGCGAATCCGCACCGGCAGGAGCGCTGTTCAAGCATTTTGGCATCACGATCGAACATGTAGTCGAAGCAGCCAAGGGCGTAATCAGCCCATGTTGCGGCGGTTGCTGCAGCTAAAGATTCACTCGGTAAAACATTTGAACACTGTCCAAGAACAAATCAGGAGCAAATAGCATGACTATCCGTGTCGCAATCAACGGTTATGGCCGTATCGGCCGCAACATCCTGCGCGCCCACTACGAAGGCGGCAAGACCCACGACATCCAGATCGTGGCCATCAACGACCTCGGCAATGCGCAGACCAATGCGCACCTGACGCAATACGACACCGCGCACGGCAAATTTCCGGGCACCGTTTCGGTCGATGGCGACTACATGATCGTCAACGGCGACCGCATCCGCGTGCTGGCGAACCGCAACCCGGCCGAACTGCCGTGGGGCGAACTCGGAGTGGACGTCGTGCTCGAATGCACCGGCTTTTTCACCAGCAAGGAACGCGCTTCCGCCCACCTGCAAGGCGGCGCGAAAAAGGTCATCATTTCCGCGCCGGGCGGAAAGGATGTCGATGCGACCGTAGTCTACGGTGTCAACGACAGCATCCTGAAAGCAACCGACACCGTGATCTCGAATGCATCGTGCACCACCAACTGCCTCGCGCCAGTAGCCAAGGCGCTGCACGAGAAGATCGGCATCGTTTCCGGCCTGATGACCACGGTTCACGCCTACACCAACGACCAGGTGCTGACCGACGTTTATCACGAAGACCTGCGCCGCGCCCGTTCGGCCACGATGAGCATGATCCCGACCCGTACCGGCGCCGCCGCCGCAGTCGGTCTGGTGCTGCCGGAACTGAATGGGAAGCTCGACGGCCTGTCAGTGCGCGTGCCGACCATCAATGTTTCGCTGGTCGATCTGACCTTCACCGCTGCACGTGCGACCTCAGTCGATGAAATCAACGCCGTAATGAAGGAAGCGTCTGCCAGCTCGAAAGGTGGCATCCTCGGCTACAACACCGAACCGCTGGTGTCGATCGACTTCAACCACAACCCGGCTTCGAGCACCTTTGATTCGACCCAGACCCGCGTTTCGAACGGCACGCTGGTGAAAGTCATGGCCTGGTACGATAATGAATGGGGTTTCTCGAACCGTATGCTGGATACGACCGTCGCCCTGATGACAGCCAAATAAACCGGAACGCATCCGTTCCCGTGAATGCCCCGAATCTTCGGGGCATTTTTATTGCCTATCCGACCCAATACCATGATCGAACTAACCGCCACCGATGTCGCCGTGATCCTGCGGCAAGCCAGCACCAAACCGCTCGACTACCTGCCGCAAGCCGAACTGAACGACGACGGCCAGACCGAAATCGTCCGCTGGATTGAAAGCGTCGGCAAAAGCGACGATTCGCTCACGCCCTATGCCTGGTATTCGCTGGCGGAACAGAACGCCACCGCCGGCGACCCAGACGAGCCAGTCACGATCGAAATGCTGCCGCTGTACACGCTGTCAGGGGAATCCGAAACGCTGGAACTGTGCCGCGAAAGCCATTTCGACTGGTCAATCGAGGCGATTCCGGTGGACATCATCCAGAATGCCGAAGATTTGAATGATGCCGGCATCCCGGTGCATGTGCTACTGCTGGCAGAAGCCGCTGGCGAGGCATTTTTCCAGCAGATCAGCGATGATGACCCTGACATTGCCGAAAGTGAACCGCAACTGCTGGGCCGGGCAATCAACGCCTTTTTCGTACTGCTGTGCGACCATGCCGACATCGAACTGGATGAATGGCTGCGGGTCGAAACGAATGAAGACCAGGTTGGCTGCCACATCGGCAACGAGCTATCCGACGAAGCTGTTCAGGATGGCATCGGCGCAGCGCGCGACACTTTGTTGTGGCTGGCGCCCGAACTTGGCGAATCGCTGACCATTCCCGAAGACCTGCTGTTCGATTAAAAGCTTCGTCAGGCTGATCAGCGGAGGGCGGGCGAATGGCATTCGATGCCTTGCCGCCCCCTTGTATTCTTCAAGCGCTACGGAGAAACATGGCCCGACAGCACAAGGTCGGCCCAGACTCCCGGCTTATCGTTCAGCCGAAAAAACCGCATCCCACAACCTCGCCGCGACCGCTGCCTGCGACACGATCGTCTCCGCCTCGACCTTCGCATCCTCATCCCCCTGCAAACGCGCCTGATGCTGCATGCGGCGCATTTCACGGTAGGCATCACCGGCTGCGATGCCCTGCCCTGGCGGAATCAGGCCAAGTTCATCACACATGCGCAGCAACGCAATGTTGCCCAGGTTGCCGGTCAGTTGCGGATACTGCGCCGCGTGCAGCAGCACCAGATACTGCACGATGAATTCGATGTCGATCATCCCGCCGCTGCCATGCTTCAGATCGAACAGCGCAGGCGATTTATCCGGATGCGCATCGCGCATTTTCTTGCGCATCGCCAGCACTTCCTGCTTCAGCTTGCCGGCATCGCGCGGTTGGCGCAGCACCTCGTCGCGGATGGCTTCGAAACGCGCACCGATATCGGCATCCCCCGCGCAAAAACGCGCGCGCGTCAACGCCTGATGTTCCCACATCCAGGCCGATTCTCGCTGGTAATGCGCAAACGCCGACAGTGACGACACCAGCATGCCGCTGGCGCCATCCGGCCGCAAGGCGGTATCGACATCGAACAGGATGCCGGCCGAGGTGTGGCTGGTCATCCAGGTGATGAAGCGTTGCGCCAGGCGCGCGTACAGCATCGGCGCATCCGGGTGCACGTCGTCGTACAGGAAAATCACGTCCAGGTCGGACGCATAGCCGAGCTCCTTGCCGCCGAGCTTGCCATAGGCGATCACAGCGAATTTCGGCTGCTCGACATGGCGGCTGGCAACCGTGTTCCATACCGCCGTCAGTGTCGCAGCCACGATCACGTCGGCCAGCGCGGTCAGGTGATCGGCCAGCCGTTCCATCGTCAGCCCGCCCTGCAAATCGTACGCCAGCAGATGGAACTGCTGCGCATGGTGAACTTCACGCAGCAAATCCAGCTGACGTTCAGTATCCCCCTGCAATTCGGCCAGCTGCGCATTCAAATCACACAGCAGTTGCTGCCAGTCCGGAATCGCTTTCAGCAGCAGATCGTTGAGCAACTCATCCAGCAGGATTGGGTGTTGCGTCAGGAATTTTGCCGCCCAGTCACTAGCATGCATCATGCGAATCACGCGCTCCAGCGTCTTCGGGTATTCGGTCAGCAGCGACAGATACGCGGCGCGGCGCGCAATCGCCTCGAAGAAATCCATCAACCGGCCCAGCGTCGCAAAATGCGCCTTGCCCTGCGCAGCAATCAGCGGCAGCGCCGCATTGCACAGGCTTGCCAGCCGATCGCGGCTCGCTTCCGGCAATGCCTGAATGCGCGGCGAGCGCCACATCGCCATCAGACGGCGCGCGGCAGGCTCAGCCTGGTCGAAACCAAGCGCAACCGTGCGTGCCGCTATCGCCTCGAGCTGCTCTGTTTCGGGCAAGCTGGCCAGCACCTTCAGGTCGATCCGGTTTTCGGCCTCGGCCGATGGCACTTCCCCCTTGTCGCTGAAAATCGCATCGAAACGCGCGGCAACGAAGCTGCGATGTACGCGCACCTGGGCCATCAGCGCTTCGATGTCGGCGAAACCCATCATCTGCGCCACGGTCAGCATATCGGCTTCGTTCGATGGCAGCATATGCGTCTGCGCATCATCGAGATACTGGATGCGGTGCTCCAGATTGCGGAGGAAGGTGTATGAATCCAGCAATTGCTCGACAATTTCCGGCGCCAGCAAATCCTTTTCCGCCAGTGTGCGCAAGGTCGCTCGGGTCGAACGATCGCGCAATGCTGCGTCGCGCCCACCACGGATCAGCTGAAATGATTGCGCCAGAAATTCAATTTCGCGGATGCCGCCTCGCCCGAGCTTGATGTTGTTGCTGCGCTCCGGATGCAGCCGCTCCTGCCGCGCCACTTCGGCTCTGATCTGGCCATGCATCGTGCGAATGGCATCGATCACGCCGAAATCGAGGTAGCGCCGAAAAACGAACGGCCGCACGATGCTTTCCAGATAGGCGATGTCATCCACTCGGCCAGTGATCGCGCGCGCCTTGACCCAGGCATAACGCTCCCACTCCCGCCCCTGCACGATCAGGTATTCCTCGATCATCGCCAGGCTGGCCACCAGCGGGCCGGAGGCGCCGTTGGGCCGCAAAGCCATGTCCACCCGGAACACGAACCCGTCCTCGGCGATTTCCGCCAGCGCATTGATCAGCCGCCGCCCGAGCCGGATGAAAAACTCATGGTTCGACAATGCCCGCTGCTCCGGCGCATCCGTTTTCGTTTCGCCATCCTCGCCATAGGCGAAAATCAGGTCGATGTCGGACGAAACATTCAGCTCGCCGCCGCCGAGCTTGCCCATACCCAGCACGATCATCTCCTGCGGTTCGCCGCTGTCCCTGCCGATCGGAGTGCCATGCGCCGCACGCATTTCCTGCATCAGCGCGTCGTAATGCGTGCGGATGGCAAAATCGGCGAAGGCGCTCATCGCGCTCACGATCTCGCCCAGATCGGCACGCCCGGACAGGTCGCGTTCGATCAAGGCCGCAATCAGCAGGTTGCGCAGGCGGCGCATCGCGCGCGGCAAAGAATGTCCGGCATCTGTTTCGTTTTGTAACAGCGCAGCAAAATCGAGCGATGAAGCGGATAATTCCGCCAATGAGGCCAACTGCTGCTCCCGCGCCGGATCGGCATTGCACCAATGCAGGAAAAAACGCGACGCTTGCGAACTGGCCAGAAGGGAGCGTGTCATGATGATTTTTGTTGGCTGAGTTATATTGAAAAATTACGACATGCGCGCACCGTAAGCGGAAAAACGGCACAATCCGCAGCCAGTCGCCGCTTTTGATTGTATCCTTGCCCGTGTACGCTGCATAGTAACGACACGCAATCCTGATTCCGACCCGCCAATGGCCAACGACCCGCAAACCCAGCCAGACCAGCTCACGCTCACGCAGCGCATTGGCGCCGCGTGGAACGCGCTGACATCAGGCTATCGGCGCGCGAATGCTGCCGCATGGAATCTGCCTGGCATTCTGCTCAAGCTGTTGCTGACGGTCTATTTCCTGTTCTGCCTCGCATTCCTGTCACTGCGATATTTCGTGCTGCCAAACATCGGGCAATACAAGGGCGACATCGAACAATTGACCAGCCGCGCGCTCGGCATGCCCGTATCCGTTGCCAGCATTGAGGCCTCGTGGCATGGACTGCGGCCGCAACTGCAACTGGAAGGCGTGGTCGTGCGCGACCGGCAAGGCCGCGCAGCGCTGAACCTGCCTGGCGTCAAGGCGGTTGTCGCCTGGCGTTCGATTCCATCATTCGGCCTGCGGCTGCATTTGCTGGAAATCCGCCAGCCTGATCTCGATATCCGGCGCGATGCCAGCGGCAAGCTGCATGTCGCCGGCCTGCCGATCTCGACCGAAGCCGACAGCGATGGCGCCGGTGCTGACTGGGTCATGCAGCAGCAGGAAATCGTCATCCGCGACGGGCAACTGCGCTGGACCGACGAAATGCGCAAGGCGCCCGAACTGGCGCTGAAAGACGTCAACCTGATTCTGCAAAACGGCTGGCGTCACCATCGCTTCCAGCTGCGCGCAACGCCACCTTCCGCGCTGGCGGCGCCGCTCGACGTGCGCGCCGATTTTGTCCACCCGCTGTTCGCCAAACGCATCTCCGATGTCCGGCTATGGAAAGGCGAACTGTATGCCGACCTGCAAAATACCGACCTGATCGGATGGAAGCCGTATATCGATTACCCATTCGAGCTCGAACGCGGTTCGGGCGCGGTACGCGCTTGGCTCACGCTGGATCACGCCAAGCTGGCCGATTTCACCGCCGACCTGCGGCTGGCCGACGTTTTTGCGCGCTTGCGCAAGGATTTGGTGCCGCTCGATCTGGTCGAGGTCAAGGGACGAGTTTCGGCGCGCGAAGATTTCAGCTCCGAGCATGAACAAGGAACGCCAACTTTCGGCACCCACGGACACGCAGTTTCGCTGACCGATTTCAGCCTGAAGACGAAAGATGGACTGACGCTGCCGGAAACCACCATCAGCGAATCCTACACACCGGGCAAGGGCGAGGCACCTGGCACGACCAGGCTAACGACCAAACAGCTGGATCTGAACGTGCTGGCCAGCTTCACCAAATACCTGCCGCTGTCGGCCGACGTGCGGCAAATGCTGGCCGATTTCGCGCCCAGCGGTCAGCTGAAGGATTTTGCAGTTGAATGGCAGGGCAGCTATCCTGATCTGGTGTCATACCGGCTCAACGGCCAGTTTGCCAACCTGTCGATGAAGGCGCAGAAACCGCGAGCGGCGCGCCCGGCCAGCGGCAAGACGCCGGCGCAACCTGCGCTCCCCGGCATCCCCGGATTTGACAATCTGACCGGACGGGTCGATGCCAACCAGAAAGGCGGCAACGTCACCCTCGATGCAGACAAGCTGACGCTGCAATTGCCAGGCTATTTTGCCGATCCGGCCATGCCGTTCGATACCTTCAAGATGCAAGCGAACTGGTCGTTTCTGCCCAAGGATCAATTCCAGTTCCAGGTGGACAGGCTGGAGTTCACGCAGCAGGAACTGCGCGGCACATTTTCAGGCAAGCATCTGATGCCGCTGGTGCGCGAACCAGGCAAGCCTGCCGGCACGATCGACCTGCAAGGCAAGCTAGACAATTTCGATGCCAAAACCATCCACCGTTATCTGCCGCTGCAAATGCCGGAGCATTCGCGCCGGTGGCTGGGCAATGCGCTCGAAGAAGGCAAGGCGCAGGATGTCGTGCTCCGCCTGAAAGGCGATCTGGCCGATTTCCCGTTCAAGGCCGACAAAACCGGCCGCAAGCCGAAAGGCGAATTCAAGGTTTCGATGCGGCTTGAGAACTGCAAACTGAACTACACCCCGGGCAAATTCGCAAAGGATGGCAAATCGCCCATGTGGCCGCAGGCGGAACAGATCAACGGCAGCCTGTCCATCACCAATGAACGGATGGAAATCCGCGGCGATACGGCCAAGACGGCCAATGTCGACCTGCAAAACGTGCTGGCGGTTATTCCCGACCTGACCGCAGACGACATGATGCTGGAAATTTCCGGCCATGCTTCGGGCGCGCTGCCGGATTTCGTGCGCTATACCACCATCACCCCGGTCGCCGACTGGATTGGCAATTTCACCGAAGACACGCAAGCCCAGGGCAACGCCAAACTGGCGCTCAAATTCGTGATGCCGCTAAACCGCGCGCGCGACACCACGGTGCAAGGCTCGCTTCAGTTCCAGGACAATGAGGTCAACCTGCTCAAAGGATTGCCCCTGCTGTCACGGGTGAAAGGAAAGCTGGAATTCAGCGAAAAAGGCTTTGGTCTGCACGGCCTTTCTGCCCACTTCCTCGGTGGCGCAACCACCATTGCGGGCGGCACGCAACCCAACGGTTCTCTGCTGGTGAAAGCGAACGGCACCCTCACCTCGGACGCGCTGCGCCAGACTTACCCTGCGCTGTCGAACCTGTTTTCCGGCAACACGCATTATGCGCTAACGGTCAACGGCAAGGGACGCCAGCCGGATATCACGCTGGAATCGAACCTGCGCGGGATGGCACTGGCCTTCCCCGAACCGCTGAAAAAAGGAGCCAATGACCCATTGCCGCTGAAGCTGAAAGTTGCCGCGCTGCCGGCGCCAGCCGGCACGCTGCGCGATGAAATCCGCGTTTCGCTCGGTTCGAACATGTCAGCGCGCTATGTGCGGCAGAAATCCAGTGCCAAAAACTCACCGTGGCGTCTGGTGCAGGGCGGCATTGGCGTGAATGCGTCCGCGCCGGAACAGCCGGGCGAACTGGTGCTCGCCGTCTCCGGCAAAACGCTGAATATTGATGCCTGGCAGAAAACGCTGTCGTCCGCCAACCGTGGCAAGCCGCAAAAGACGGCGAAAAACGGCCCGGCAGACGAACTGGAATTTGCGCAATACATCGAACCAGACCGCATCATCCTCAAGGCTGGCGAGTTGTCTTTCTCAGGCCTAACACTTGAACAGGCAGACATCAACGCTTCCCAGCGCAACGGCAACTGGCAGGCGGAGATCAAATCGGCGCAGATCAATGGCCGCATCGGCTGGCAAGACATGGGCACGGCCAAGGCGAAGGTAGTGGCACGGCTCGCCAGCCTGACGGTACCGAAAACGGCGGCATCCGACGTCAGCGGCGTGCTGACTGGCGAAAAGGGGCCATCGCAGATTCCGGCGCTCGATATCGTGGCGGAAAATTTCGACCTGTATGGCAAGAAACTCGGACGCATAGAACTGACTGCCAGCAACACGCCCGGCAGCAGCGGACGCGAATGGAGCATCGACAAGCTGGCGCTCAGCAACCCGGACGGCACGTTGCGAGCTTCAGGCAAATGGAACACGCAAGGCGGCCGCAACGCCACCAAGATGGCTTATACGCTGCAGGTGGCCAATGGCGGCAAACTGCTCGGACGCCTGGGTTATGCCGATGTGCTAAAGAACGGCAAGGGCCGGATCGACGGCCATCTCGAATGGCATGGCAGCCCGTTCGCGTTCGACATTCCGAGCATGTCCGGACAGGTCAACGTGGCAATGGAAGCCGGCCAGTTCCTGAAAGCCGAACCAGGCGCCGGCCGACTGCTCGGCGTGCTCAGCCTGCAATCGCTGCCGCGCCGTCTGTCGCTTGATTTCCGCGATATTTTCTCCACCGGCTTCGCGTTCGATGCCATCACCGCTAACGCCAGCATCGCCAGCGGGGTCGCAAAAACCGACAATCTGAAAATGCGCGGCCTGAACGCGAACGTGCTAATCGAAGGCGTAGCCGATATCGGCAAGGAAACGCAAAATCTGCATGTGGTGGTCATCCCGGAACTCAACGCCTCGGCAGCCTCGGTCGCTTACGGGTTGGCGGTCAATCCGGTGATTGGCGTTGGCACGTTCCTTGCACAACTGGTACTGCGCGATCCGCTACGGAAAATCCTGACGTACGAATATCAGGTCACCGGCAGCTGGAGCGATCCGACCGTCACCAAAATCAACCGTAAACTGGGCGAAGCGCTGAGCGCATCCTCCCTCTCCATCGACAGTTAGAACAACAGGAATGCCATGACAAAAATCGCTGCCGTACAAATGATTTCCTCGACCTCAATCGACGACAACATCGCCACCGCGCGCCGCCTGATCACGCTGGCGGCGGAAAAAGGCGCGAATCTGGTGCTGCTGCCGGAATATTGGGCTGCGCTCGAAGCGCAGGATGCAGACAAATTGGCCAACGCCGAAGAAGCTGGACACGGCAAGATTCAGGACTTTCTATCTGGCATTGCCAAGGAGTTGGGCATCTGGCTAATCGGCGGCACGATATCGCTCAAGTCGGACGTACCCGGCAAGGTGCTGAATACCACCCTGGTGTACAACCCGCAGGGCGAAAACATCGCCCGCTACGACAAAATCCACCTGTTCAGCTTTAGAAAAGGCGACGAATCGTACGACGAATCGAGAAGCATCGCGCATGGCGATTCTGTGGTCACGTTCGAAACGCCATTCGGCCGCGTCGGCCTGTCGGTCTGCTACGACCTGCGCTTCCCGGAGCTATACCGCGCGATGGGCACCTGCACCGTCATGGTAATGCCGGCTGCGTTCGTTTACACCACCGGCCGCGCACACTGGGAAATCCTGCTGCGCGCGCGCGCAATCGAAAACCAGTGCTATCTGCTCGCCTCCGGCCAGGGCGGCAAGCACGAGACCGGCCGCCGCACCTGGGGCCACAGCATGGTAATCAATCCGTGGGGCGACATCGTCGATGTGCTGCCGGAAGGCGAAGGCGTGGTCATCGGCGAACTCGAACTGGACAAAATGGCCGACATCCGCGAACGGCTGCCGGCGCTCAAGCATCGCAAGCTGTAACAACCGCCCGCGGCTGGCGGCATTGCAATTGCCTGCCAGCTGCATTCCTGCGCTACCCTGTACAGCGCTTGCGCTGCCAAATCCACATCCAGCCGTCATGCCATCAAGGGGCGGCCATGTCCCCTGCAAAAATAACTGACCGAAAAGGTACTTTTATTCAATAAGACCAAAAAACATACTGGGCGCAGTATTTTTAAACAGCCAGCAAATATGTGGCCTATAGGCTTATTTTTACACATACCCCACAAAATCCGTTCAACCTGCAGCAACATATGGGACGCCAGCCGCCTTCAGCCACCATCCATCGACCACAACCATCTGATACGGCCGACCACGTCTGGCCGCGAATCCTCTACAATCCGGTATCACCGATTTCATCCTTCAGCAAAACATGACCCTGTTCGTTCCCAACCCGGCCATTCTGTCCACCGCCCGCGATACCCTGCTCACCCCGTTCAGCCTTGACGAAAGCGCGCTGCAACGCGCGCTGGGCGAAGTGTTTGCGCACCGGGTCGATTATGCCGACCTGTTTTTCCAGTTCACCAAAAGCGAAAGCTGGAGCCTGGAAGAAGGCATCGTCAAGACCGGCAGCTTTGCCATCGATCAGGGCGTTGGCGTGCGCGCGGTGTCCGGCGACAAAACCGCGTTCGCCTATTCGGACGAAATCTCGGCTTCCGCCCTGTCGAAAGCGGCGCAAGCCACGCGCACCATTGCGCGCCAGGGCGCGGGCAAGGCCAAGGTAGCAGCCGGAATGAAGCATACCGGCGGCCGTTCGCTCTACCTGCCGCACGACCCGCTGGCATCGCTCGATGCCACCGCCAAGGTGGCGCTGCTGGAAAAGATTGAACGCATCGCGCGGGCAAAAGACCCGCGCATCGTGCAGGTGATGGCTGGGCTGGCGGGGGAGTACGACGTAGTGCTGGTCGCCCGCAGCGATGGCGTGCTGGCGGCCGACATCCGGCCGCTGGTGCGGCTGTCAATCACCGTGATTGCTGAGCAGCATGGCCGGCGCGAAATGGGTACCGGCGGCGGCGGCGGGCGGGTCGATTACGCCTACTTTACTGACGCAGTGCTGGAACAATACGCCAGCGATGCGGTGAAATCCGCACTGGTGAATCTCGAATCGCGCCCTGCGCCGGCTGGCCCGATGACGGTCGTGCTCGGCCCCGGCTGGCCTGGCGTGCTGCTGCACGAAGCGGTCGGCCACGGGCTGGAAGGCGATTTCAACCGCAAGGGTTCGAGTATTTTCTCCGGCAGGATCGGCGAACGCGTCGCAGCCAAAGGCGTAACCGTGGTCGATGACGGCACACTAGCCGACCGTCGCGGTTCGCTCAACATTGACGACGAAGGCAACCCGACGCAGTGCACCACACTGATCGAGGATGGCATCCTGAAAGGCTACCTGACCGACATCATGAATGCGCGGCTAATGAAGATGCCGCCAACCGGCAACGCCCGGCGCGAATCGTTCGCCCACCTGCCGCTGCCGCGAATGACCAATACCTACATGCTGGCCGGCGACAAAGATCCGCAGGAAATCATCGAATCGGTCAAGCACGGGCTGTACGCGGTCAATTTCGGCGGCGGCCAGGTCGACATTACCAATGGCAAATTCGTGTTTTCCGCCAGCGAAGCGTACATGGTCGAAAACGGACAAATCACCTATCCAGTCAAGGGGGCGACCCTGATTGGCAACGGGCCGGACGTGCTCAACCGCGTCAGCATGATCGGCAACGATCTGCGGCTCGACTTCGGCGTCGGCGTGTGCGGCAAGGAAGGCCAGAGCGTGCCGGTCGGGGTCGGCCAGCCGACGCTGCGGATCGAGGATGTCACCGTGGGCGGCACCGGCGCATAGCAGGCGGAACAATTCGCGCGCGACGCCCCGCGCGCCCGAGATTTGCGGCACATGGTAATCTCTGCTATAGTCAACAAAACGAATTGAAGAAACAAACAATGTCCGCCTTCCGCTTTTACTTTTTTTGGTTTTTTAGCTATTCCAGCCCAATGGCGGCGGATCGGCGGAAAGCACGCGACTAAGCAGCAGACCGAATTTCCAGAAAACCGCCAGCGATGGCGGTTTTTTTTATTTTGGCTTCTTTGCAAAAAACGACCCAGGAGAACATCATGCACCGCACCGACGACTTACGCATCCGTGAAATCAAGGAACTGATGCCTCCGTCGCACCTAATCCGCGAACTGGCGTGCACCCCCAAAGCTGCGAAAACCGTAGCTGACGCGCGCATCGCCATGCATCGCATCCTGCACGGACAGGATGACCGGCTCATCGTCATCGTTGGCCCGTGCTCGATTCACGACACCAAAGGCGCGATGGCTTATGCGCGCCGGTTGCTGCGAGAACGCGAGCGTTTCGCCAACGAACTGGAAATCGTGATGCGGGTTTATTTTGAAAAACCGCGTACCACCGTAGGCTGGAAAGGCTTGATCAACGACCCGCATCTGGACAACAGCTACCAGATTACCGAGGGCCTGCACATGGCGCGCGAAATCCTTGTCAATGTCAACGACATGGGCTTGCCGGCCGCAACTGAATTTCTCGACATGATCAGCCCGCAGTACCTCGCCGATCTGGTCAGCTGGGGCGCCATCGGCGCACGCACGACCGAATCGCAGGTGCACCGCGAACTCGCGTCTGGCCTGTCTTGCCCGGTCGGTTTCAAGAACGGCACCGACGGCAACGTGAAGATTGCGATCGACGCCATCAAGGCCGCATCGCAGCCGCACCATTTCCTGTCGGTCACGAAAGGCGGCCACTCGGCCATCGTGCGCACATCCGGCAACGAAGACTGCCACGTCATTCTGCGCGGCGGCAAGGCGCCGAACTATGGCGCCGACAGCGTCGAAGATGCGTGCAAGGAAGTGGCCTCCAGCGGCATCGCTGCGCGCATCATGATCGATGCCTCGCATGGCAACAGCTCGAAAAAGGCCGAAAACCAGATTCCGGTCTGCGCCGACATCGGCCAGCAGATTGCCAACGGCGACCGCCGCATCGTCGGCGTCATGGTCGAGTCGTATCTGGTCGCCGGCCGTCAGGATCTGGTCGTCGGCCGCGAACTGACCTACGGCCAGTCGATCACCGACGCCTGCATTGGCTGGGAAGAATCGGTCAACGTGCTCGAAGGCCTGGCCGAAGCGGTGAAGCAGCGCCGCCTGAAGGATACCGGCGACGAGCTGGAATAAACCACTCTCGCGCTGAAAACAAAAAGCGGCCTTGGGTGCCACCCCAGGCCGCTTTTTTCATGCAAACGGTCTTAGAAGCGCTTTTTCAGCGTCATCGTATCGCCATCGCGGCGCATCTCGGTGCGGTTCAGAAACGACATTCCCAGCAAGGCCTGGCTCAGCCCTCGCTCCTGCACAATGGCGTCGATCTGGTGCAGCGTGATGCCGCCGACCTTCACCGTATCGAGCTTGACCATGTAGGCTGGCGCGATGCCATTCGCGGTACGCACCTGCACCGGCCGGCCTTTTTTGCGGTAATCGACGCCGATGCGCGCCGCATCGTAAGCCGGCAAGGTAATCATGGTCGCACCGGTATCGACCAGCATCCGCACCGAACCGCCATTGACCTGCCCGTTGGCGATGAAATGGCCGCGACCGTCGGCATACAGCGTGGCGCTGCCAGAATCCGAATCGCCGCTGCCGGCGTGCTGGCCCATCGCAATCTTCCGCTTCCGGCCCTCGACTTCGAGTACCGCCCCGCCCTCATCGGCAGATATCAGCTTCACGCCAGGAATCACGGTTGCGCCAACCGCATACCCACGCGGGTTGCCACCGTTGACCACCAGCACCGCCTTGCCCGGGAACAGGCCGACCACGGCGATCTCGACCGCCTGCGCGGCCAGCGCGGAGAGGGACAATGCAATAGCAAGCAGCAGACGGCACAACATGGCGCTCAATCGCGGAAATTGTTGAATTCCAGCGGCATATCGACATCCTTCTTCAGCATCGCGATTGCCGCCTGCAAATCATCTCGCTTCGCACCGGTCACTCGCACTGCATCACCCTGAATGCTGGCCTGCACCTTCATCTTGCTGTCTTTCACCAGCTTGACGATTTTTTTCGCGTCGGTCGAATCGATGCCGTTTTTCAGCTTAATGACCTGCTTGACCTTGTCGCCACCGATCTTCTCGATCTTGCCATCCTCAAGAAAACGCACGTCGATATTCCGTTTGGTCATCCGGCCAAGCAACACGTCGCGCAACTGGTTCAGCTGGAATTCCGAATCCGCAAACGCGGTCAGTTCGTTCTCCTTCTGCTCGACCCGGGCATCGCTGCCCTTGAAATCGAAACGGGTGGCAACTTCCTTGTTCGCCTGATCGACCGCATTCCTGACTTCGACCATATTGGCTTCGCTTACTACGTCAAACGATGGCATGGCATTCTTCCTTTGATTGAAACATGAAAACGGATCCGCTCAACGAATCCGGAAACGTTAATGCATCCGATTTTACCCTGAATCGCCGCGGTTACAGCCTCATTACAGCCCCTCTTTGCGGCTGCGCCGCGCATCTGTACGCAGAGTATAATCGTCCGCCATGAAAGCCCCACTCACGATTGAGCGCAACGCGTCGCTGCGCGACTGCAACACCTTCGGCATTGACGTTTGCGCGCACGCGCTGCTGCGCGTGACTGACCCGACGCAACTGGCCACCGTCAGAAACGAACCGGAACTGGCCGCCATGCCGCGACTGGTGCTCGGCGGCGGCAGCAACGTGCTGCTGACTGGCGATTTCAGCGGCCTGGTGCTACTGATGGCCAATCGCGGCATCGCGCTCGAAGGCGAGGACGAACAGGCGGTTTACGTACGCGCCGCCGCTGGCGAGAACTGGCATGAATTCGTGCTGTGGACGCTGGACCAGGGCCTGGCCGGACTGGAAAATCTGGCGCTGATTCCGGGAAGCGTCGGTGCGGCGCCGGTACAGAACATTGGCGCTTACGGCGCCGAAGTGCGCGACTGCCTGCACTCGCTGACCCTGTTCGATTTCGACACCGGCAGCATCCGCCGCTTCAGCAATGCCGAGTGCGCTTTTGGCTACCGCGACAGCGTATTCAAGCGCCAGCTGAAAAACCGCGCCGTGATTCTTGACGTCACCTTTGCGCTGCCGAAGCGCTGGCAGCCGAACACCGGCTATGCCGACGTCGCGGCCGAACTGGCGGCGCGTGGCATCGCCCAGCCAACGCCGCGCCAGATCTGCGATGCCATCATCGCCATCCGCCAGCGCAAGCTGCCCGATCCGGCCAGGCTCGGCAACGCCGGCAGCTTCTTCAAGAATCCGGCGGTGTCTGACGCGCAAAAGCAGGCGCTGGCAGTACGCTTTCCGCAACTGGTCAGCTACGCGCAGGAAGACGGCAGCCACAAGCTGGCAGCCGGCTGGCTGGTCGATCAAGCGGGATGGAAAGGCAAAATCGAGGGACGCGCCGGCGTGTCCGAAACGCAGGCGCTGGTGCTGGTGAACCGTGGTGGTGCCAGCGGGCAGGAAATCGCGCAACTGGCGCAGGCGATTGCGGCCGACGTGCAGGCGAAATTCGGCGTGGCGCTGGAGGCGGAACCGCTGATCATCTGACCTCGGCAGACCGGCAAAGCCGCTGTCGGCCCTCTCCGGCGCGACGGCTGCGCGAAATATCAGGGGTATATACCCAAAATAACCTGATTGACCACGTATTTGCTAGCTAATTAAAAATACTCCCGCCAGTATATTTTTTAGCCTTATTAAACGAAAATGACTTTTCGTTCAGTTATTTTCGGGCAAGACAGCCTTGCCGGCAAAAACGAATGCCACGACGATGGCGGCAACGCTGAAAACCGTCGCCGGCGAACAAGGTCAAAGCCGGCTGCGCGGCCACCATCGGGCCGCGCAACAGCCTGTCACAACCGCTTAGCCGTAATAGCAGACGTAATCGACCGTATCCAGCGCCTCGATCTCGAAGCTGGAATTGCCCGGTACGGAAAAGCTCTGGCCGGCGGCGTAGGTTTTCACTTCGCTTTCCCCCGCCAGCTGCACGCGGCATTGGCCGCCAATAATTTCCATGATTTCCGGCTCGCCGGTGTTGAAGGTCAGCTTCGACGGCAGAATCACGCCGATGGTTTTCTTGCTGCCGTCGGCAAACAGAACCGTGTGTGATACGCACTTGCCGTCGAAATAGACGTTCGATTTCTTGACCACGCTGACATTGTCGAATTGGGTGCTCATAAAGGCCTTTCTGTTAAAGTTTTGTGATTCGCGATCTGATGCCGCCCAAAAAAACGGCGCCGCTGCTGCGCGACGCCGTTCGTGATGCTGCTGATGCCGGATGCTACTTGCCGCTCTTGCCCAGACGCGGCAACGCCACGGTCGAATCGGCGTTCAGCAGACCGACATTGCTGTAGATGCCGAGCTTGTGGCGCGTGTCGGCAATGTCCAGGTTGCGCATCGTCAGCTGGCCGATGCGGTCCTGCGGCGAGAACGGCGCATCTTCGACCTTTTCCATCGACAGGCGCTCCGGCGCGTAGGTCAGGTTCGGCGATTCGGTGTTCAGGATCGAATAGTCGTTGCCGCGGCGCAATTCCAGCGTGACTTCGCCGGTAACGGCGCGCGCGACCCAACGCTGGGCTGCTTCGCGCAGCATGATCGCCTGCGTGTCGAACCAGCGGCCCTGATACAGCAGGCGGCCGAGCTTGCGGCCATTTTCGCGGTACTGCTCGATCGTGTCTTCGTTGTGGATGCCTGTGATCAGGCGCTCGTAGGCGATGAACAGCAGCGCCAGCCCAGGAGCTTCGTAAATGCCGCGGCTCTTGGCTTCAATGATGCGGTTTTCGATCTGGTCGCTCATGCCCAAGCCGTGGCGGCCGCCGATGCGGTTGGCTTCCATCATCAGCTCGACCGGATTCGCGTACACGATGCCATTCAGCGCAACCGGACGGCCTTCCTCGAAACGGATGCTGACTTCCTCGCGCTTGATCTCTACGTCGTCGCGCCAGAAGGCCACGCCCATGATCGGCTCGACGATCTTCATGCCGGTATTCAGGAATTCCAGATCCTTGGCTTCATGCGTCGCGCCCAGCATGTTGGAATCGGTGGAGTAGGCTTTTTCGACCGACATCTTGTAATCGAAGCCGGATTTGATCAGGAATTCCGACATTTCCTTGCGCCCGCCCAGTTCCTGAATGAAGGTGTCATCCAGCCACGGCTTGTAAATGCGCAGCGCCGGGTTAACCAGCAGGCCATAGCGGTAGAAACGCTCGATGTCATTGCCCTTGAAGGTGCTGCCGTCACCCCAGATGTTGACCTCGTCTTCCTGCATCGCCGCCACCAGCATCGTGCCGGTCACGGCGCGCCCCAGCGGGGTGGTGTTGAAGTAGGTCTGCCCGGCGGTCGAGATATGGAATGCGCCGCTTTGCAGCGCTGCAATACCTTCGGCCACCAGTTGCTCGCGGCAATCGATCAACCGCGCGAGTTCCGCGCCATACAGCTTGGCTTTTTGCGGGATGGCGTTGTAATCGGATTCGTCCGGCTGGCCCAGGTTGGCGGTGTAGGCGTACGGAATCGCGCCCTTCTGGCGCATCCAGTGCAGCGCGGCGCTAGTATCGAGGCCGCCCGAAAAGGCGATGCCAACTTTCTGATTGACGGGTACGGATTGAAGGATGGTGGACATGGTAATTCTTTAATTTAGTTTGATACTTTGCCTAACAGCAGGTACTCCATTAACGCTTTTTGCACATGCAGGCGATTCTCGGCCTCATCCCAGACCACAGATTGCGGGCCGTCGATGACTTCGGAGGTCACTTCCTCGCCGCGGTGTGCAGGCAAACAATGCATGAATACTGCATCCGGCGCAGCCTTGGCCATCTTGTCGGCATCGATGCACCAACCGTCGAACGCTTTCATCCGCTCGGCGTTTTCCGCCTCGAAACCCATGCTGGTCCAGACGTCGGTCGTGACCAGATGTGCGCCGACGCAGGCATCCGCCGGCTGGTCGAATTTGGTGTAATGCGTGTTGTCCGGCGCCACCAGCATCGAATCGATGTCGTAGCCTTTCGGCGTCGAAACATTCAGATGAAAGCCGAAAATCTGCGCCGCCTGCAGCCAGGAATACAGCATGTTGTTAGCGTCACCAACCCATGCGACTGTCTTGCCTTTGATCGGGCCGCGATGCTCGATGAAGGTAAAGACATCTGCCAGGACTTGACACGGATGGTGTTCGTTGGTCAGGCCATTGATCACCGGCACACGCGAATTCGCCGCAAATCGCTCGATGATATCGTGACCGAAAGTGCGCACCATGATGATATCGGACATGCGCGACATCACCTGCGCAGCATCCTCGACTGGCTCACCACGGCCAAGCTGGGAATCCATGGTGTTGATGTAAATGGCATTGCCACCGAGTTGCTGGATGCCTGCCTCGAACGACAGGCGGGTGCGGGTCGAGCTTTTCTCGAACACCATCACCAGCGTGCGGTCAAGCAGCGGGTGGTAAGTTTCATAGTTTTTAAACTTGCGCTTAATGAAGTGTGCGCGCGTAATCACATGCTCGAATTCGTCGAGCGTGAAATCGCTTAACTGGAGAAAATGCTTGATTGCCATAGGCTAGGTTGGCGCCTGCCGCCGGATATGGGAAAGTGTTCGATTATACGGGAAGTTGGGCCAAAAGCCACGCCGTCATTGCCAATCAATAAAGCTTTTGCGACGACTCATGCAGCAGTTGCGCATACAGCGCTTGGCGCATCGGCGCAATTTCTCCTGCAGCCACCGCTTCCAGAATCGCGCAACCCGGCTCAACCAGATGCCGGCAGTTATAGAAACGGCATTTTCCCAGGTGAGGCGCAAATTCGCGAAACGCCCGTTCCAGCATGCCTTCGGTCAGGTGATACAGCCCGAATTCCTGAAACCCCGGGGAATCGATCACTGCAGTGGCCGCATCGATCGCATACATGCGCGTGAACGTGGTGGTGTGCTTGCCAGTATCGAGCGCAGTCGAAATCTCGCGCGTCACGATGTCGGCGTCCGGCACCAGCAAATTGATGATCGACGACTTGCCCATGCCGGACTGGCCGATCAGAATCGTCGTCTGCCCTTGCAGCAGTGGCAGCAAGGTCGCGCGGGTTTCGTCCGGCGCGCCCAGCGCCGATATTTCATGTACCGGGTAACCGAGCGCTGTATACGGCTGCATGCGCTCGCGCGCCTTCGGCAGCAGCGCAGCAACATCAGCCTTGTTCAGAATCAGATGCACCGCCACACCTGCCGCCTCGGCCGCAACCAGCGCGCGCGACACCAGATCGTCGGCAAAGCCCGGCTCGGTCGCCACCACAATGAACAGCTGCGTCACGTTGGCTGCCAACAGCTTCGACTTGTACTGATCGGAGCGGAACAGCAGCGTCTGGCGTTCGTCAATCGCCTCGATCACACCCTGTGTCGGCGAACTGGTTTTCACCCGCACCCGATCGCCGACCGCGACATCGCTCTTCTTGCCGCGTGTCACGCATTGCAGCCGTAGCCCATCCGCCTGCGCGATGTAATGGCGGCCGTGCGCGGCGACGACGGTAGCAATGAGTTCGCCCATCATGCCGACAGCAGCTTGTCCACCCGCAGACTGGCAGGAGGATGCGAATCGTAGAAAGCTGAATACAGCGGGTCTGGCGTCAGCGTCGAGGCATTATCCTCGTACATCTTCACCAGAGCTGTCACCAGATCCTGCGCCTTGGTATGTTCGGCCGCGAAGGCATCAGCTTCGTATTCATGCCTGCGCGAACTGATTGACGCCAGCGGCGAACCGAAAAAGGTGAATACCGGCATCACCAGCACGAACAGCAGCAGCGCCATCGCGTCCGTGCTCGCGTTGTGCGGATTTACACCCAGGCCGGCATAAAACCACGGCTGCGCTTTGAGATAGCCGAGCAAGGCAAAGAACAGCAGCGACAGCAGGAACATCAACGCCATCCGCTTGATGATGTGCCTCAGTCGGAAATGACCCAGTTCATGCGCCAGCACCGCTTCGATTTCTGGCGGCGCGAGACGCTCGATCAGCGTATCGAAAAACACGATGCGCTTGGCCGCGCCAAAACCAGAAAAATACGCATTGCCATGCGCGCTGCGTTTCGAGCCATCCATCACGAACAAGCCTTTGGAAGCGAAACCGGTGCGCTGCATCAAATCTTCGATGCGGCTGCGCAAGGCGTCATCGGACAGGGGTGTGAACTTGTTGAACAGCGGCGCGATCACGGTCGGATACAACACCAGCATGCCCAGCTGAAACGCAACCCAGCATAACCAGGCATACAGCCACCACAAAACACCTGCCTTGCCCATCAACACCAGCAGCACCCACGCCAGCGGCAGGCCAATCACGGCGCCGAGCATCGCTCCCTTGAATAAATCAATCCAAAACAGCTTCGGCGTCATGCGATTGAAACCGAAAGCCTGTTCGAGCACGAACTGCCGGTAATAGCCGAATGGCATTTCGACCGCGCCCGAAATGCACGCGCAGACAGCCAGCAACCCAAGCTGCAACGCCATGCCGCCGCCAGCCAGTCCGAACAGCCAATCATGCAGCAACTGCAGGCCGCCGAGAAGCGTAAAGCCGAGCAGCGCCGCGCCTTCGACAAAACGCTCAGCCAGTCCCAAGCGGGTTTTGGCAATAGTGTAGTCAGCCGCCTTGCGGTGAGCCTCCAGCGAAATGCTGGCCGCAAATTGCGCCGGCACGGTTTCGCGATGCGCGCGCACATGACGGATATGCCGCACTCCGAGCCAGAAGCGCACAGCCAGCATCGTCAGCAGAAAAAACAGGAAAACTATCGAAAATGCGGATGGGGACATTGCGCCGATGTGAGAAAATGACTTGCTCAAGAAACTATAGTAAGGAAGCATTATGTCACAAGCGACCGATTTGCAAACGTCCGTCGAAGCTGCGGAAAAGCCGCAACGCCCGAATGAATTCAACCTGGTTTGGGTAGACATGGAAATGACCGGCCTCGACCCGGACAACGACCGGATCATCGAGGTGGCGGTTGTCGTAACCGATTCTCATCTGAACGTGCTGGCCGAAGGGCCGGTATTTGCCATCCATCAATCGGATGAAGTGCTCAACGGCATGGATGCATGGAACAAGGGCACGCACGGCCGTTCCGGCCTGATTGACCGCGTCAAGGCATCCACCATTTCCGAGGCTGACGCAGAAGAAGCGCTGCTCGATTTTCTGCGCCATTTCGTGCCGAAGGGAAAATCTCCGATGTGCGGCAACACGATCCATCAGGATCGGCGCTTCATGGCGCGCACGATGCCCAAACTGGAAGCGTTCTTCCACTACCGCAACATCGACGTTTCGACGCTAAAGGAGTTGTGCCGGCGCTGGAAACCGGAAATCGTCAACGGCTTCAAGAAACACCAGAAGCACACAGCACTGGCGGACATCATCGAATCGATCGATGAACTGCGCTACTACCGCGAACATTTCATTCTGCCTTAACGCCGTTTTTCGCGCGCAGCCCGTCAGATAAGCCGATGCTGTTGCATTTACCGTGACAGCATCGCATCATTGTTTGACGGAAAGGTCATTCCGGTGCAAGAATCCATTGTATTCTTTGTATTTTCGCCGTCCACGCTTCTTATACTTGACATGGCTCCCCCCTGGCCCGTTCGATGAATCGCCTGACTGCGCACAGCAAGCTGAAATGGTTTGAAGGCCCCAGGATTTTGCCCTGGATGGTGTTCTCCATTGGTTTGCTCCTCACCGCACTGGCATGGTATGCAACGCGATGCGACACAAAGAATCAGCTGCGCGATGAATTCAACGCCCATGTTAGCCAAATCAGCAGCAGGATTGAAAAACGTCACCATGAATCGCAGATGATCCTGCGCGGCATCTCCGGCCTGTTCAATGCCTCAAACGTAGTTACGCGCGAAGAATTCCATACATATATCAATTCATTGCAGATTGCCAGGCATTACCCTGGCATCCTCAGTATCGGGTTGGGCAAGCTGGTCCCTGCCAGCAACAAAGAGGAATTTATCCGGCAAACCAGACAGCAAGGTTTGCCGGAATACGACATCTGGCCCACTGGCGAGCGCAAACAATATGCCCCTGTCTTTTTCCGCGAAGCACTTGCGGGGAAAGGTCATCATGCCATCGGATTCGATCAGTTTTCGGAAGCATCCAGGCGCGATGCGATGCTGCTTGCGCGCGACAGCGGCAATATTGTGATGACAGGCACAATTTCGCTGGTCAGCGATGTCGAGCAGGGAACCAAGACAGCATTCATGATGTACTCCCCAGTCTATCGCAATGGCTTGCCGCATGAAACTGTCGATGACCGCAAAAACAGCATTGTCGGATGGGCTTACCTATCGTTCCATGTGAACAGCATGATGGACGGCATTTTCGGTGGCTCTCTGTACGACATCAGCCAGCAAATCGGCTTTCACTTGTACGATTACACACCGTCGTCGGAGGCCGCGATCCCGTTCTACTCGCGTGGAGCAACGCCCAACGATACCATCGCGCGCAAACCATTGTTTGAGGCATCGTCCGAACTGTCGCTGGCAAACAGGAAATGGACGCTCGTCGTGCACACCAAACCGGAGTTCGAAGAGCGACTGCTCGATTCGCGCCAGATGATCGTCATTGGCATTGGCTGCCTGGTCAGCCTGCTGCTGTCTTTCATCGTCTGGCAGCAGGTGAGTCAGCGCACTCGTGCCATCTCGCTGGCAAGAAAAATGAATCACGATGTCATCGAACGCGAGCAGCGCTACCGGCAAATGTTCGAAGACAATGCCTCGATCGCCTACATTCTCGACCCGGCATCCGGCAAATTCATCGACGTCAACACCGCTGCGGCGCAATTCTGGGGGTACTCGCTCGACGAATTGCGCGAAATGGACATAACCGACATTAACGAATCACCATTTGCAGAGCTTCAGGCTGGCATGCTGCAGGCGCATGAAGGCAACCCAGGCCAATTTCATTTCCGCCACATGCTAAAAAACGGCGAGATTCGCGAAGTTGAAATCTACCGCTCGATGCTGACACATCAAGGCAAGACCTATATCTACAGCATCGTGCATGACACCACCAATCGCATGCTTGCCGAAAAGGCACTGCGTGAAAGCCAGGAAAAACTGCGCTCCATCATCGATACCGCGATGGATTCAGTTGTGCAATTCGATATCAACGGCACCATCATTGACTGGAATCTCATGGCCGAAAAAACTTTCGGCTGGTCAACCGAAGAAGCACTCGGCAGATCACTACTCGAAACAATCATCCCGCCCCAACTGCGCGAAGAGTACAGCGACAACGCCAAACAGTTCCTCGAGAGTGACGACAACCCGATACGCCATTCGCGATTCGAGATTGTCGGTTTGCACCGCAGCGGGCATGAATTCCCTATCGAAATGTCCATCACAACGATGATTGGCCAAGCTGGACGCCCCGAATTTTGCGCCTTCATTCATGACATTACCAATCGGAAACGTAATGAAAATGCGCTGCGCAAGGCGCGTAACGAGCTTGAAAACCGCGTATTCGAACGCACCGCCGAACTGGTGCGCACCAATCGGCGACTCAACGCCGAAATCGCCGAACGCACACAAACACAGGAAGCGCTGCTGCAATCGCAAAACATGCTGCGCGAACTGGTGGCGCATCAGGATCGTATCCTAGAAACCGAGCGCAAGCGCATTGCGAGAGAAATTCACGACGAGTTGGGGCAACACCTGCTAGTTCTGCGCATCGACGTATCGATGCTTTCCCGCGAAAGCAATAACCCCGAACAGACAAAATTCAAGCAGCGCATTGACTCCATCCTGCAGCATATCGACACCACAATGAAAAGCGTACGCGCCATCATCAACAACCTGCGTCCGGCAGTACTCGACCTAGGGTTGTTCGCAGCACTCGAATGGCAAGCGCAGGAATTCCAGCGCCGTAGCGGCATCGAATGCACGTTGCAGGCAGAGGACGAGAACATGGCGCTGGATGACAACATTTCGACCGTGCTGTTCCGTATCCTGCAGGAAGCACTGAACAATGTCCTCAAACACTCGCGCGCCAGCCGGGTGCAAATCGACTTGCATCGCTATGGCGAACGACTGGTGCTGAAAGTGACCGACAATGGCATCGGCATCACCCAGACGCAAAACAAGGAACAGAAATCGTTTGGACTGACCGGCATCCGCGAACGCCTCAGCGTCCTTGGCGGCACACTGGAAATCGACAGCAGCGGCAAAGGTACAGTGCTAGTCGTTTCACTGCCAATAAAAGAAGAGGAAATGGCCACCTGAAATAAAAAATCCGGCAGGCACATATTCAAATGCATACCGGCCGGATTTTTTGTGGCTGCCCGAAAATACTCCAGGCGGCATTTTGACGCCTAAAACGCCGCAACAGCCAATCAGCCAGCCAGCTTGCTTTTCAACAGTTCATTGACCTGCGCCGGATTGCCCTTGCCCTTGGTCGCTTTCATCACTTGCCCGACCAGCGCGTTAAATGCCTTTTCCTTGCCAGCACGGAATTCATCAACCGATTTCTGGTTCGCGGCCAGTACCTCGTCAATGATCTTTTCCAGTGCGCCAGAATCAGAAATCTGCTTCAGGCCCTTTTCGTCAATGATATTGTCGGCTGCATTAGTGTCATCGGATTTCGCCTCCCACATTGCGGCAAACACTTCTTTCGCTATTTTGTTCGAGATCGTGCCATCAGCGATGCGCTTCAGCAGCAAGGCCAACTGCGCGGCGGAAACCGGCGCATCAGCAATCTCGACACCTTCCCGATTCAGCGTTGACGACACATCGCCCATCAACCAGTTTGCGCCTTGCTTTGCCTGCTCCTTGCCAATGGCTACGACCAGCACCTCGAAATAATCGGCCATTGCCTTCGATTGCGTCAGCACCGCAGCATCGTATTCTGGCAAGCCGTAATCGCGCACGAACCGTTCGCGCATCGCATCCGGCAATTCCGGCATCACTGCCTTCACACGGTCAATCCATTCCTGCGAAATCGCCAGCGGCGGCAAGTCCGGATCGGGGAAATAGCGGTAATCCTGCGCGTCTTCCTTGCTGCGCATTTCGCGTGTTTCGCGGTTGTCCGGGTCATACAGGCGCGTTGCCTGTACCACTTGGCCGCCGTCCTCAATCAGCTCGATCTGACGGCGCACTTCGATATTGATAGCATCTTCAAGGAAACGGAACGAGTTCAGGTTCTTGATTTCGCAACGTGTGCCGAATTCCTTCTGCCCGACCGGCCGCACCGACACGTTTGCATCACAGCGGAACGAACCTTCCTGCATGTTGCCATCGCAAATTCCCAACCAGGTCACGAGCGAATGCAGCGCACGCGCATATGCCACCGCTTCCGCAGCACTCCTCATATCCGGTTCAGTCACGATTTCCAGCAGCGGGGTGCCGGCACGATTCAAATCGATGCCGCTCATGCCCTGGTAGTCCTCGTGCAGCGACTTGCCCGCATCCTCTTCCAGATGCGCGCGCGTCAATTGCACCGAACGGATTTCCTGCTTGCCGTCGCGCTCCAGCATGAAAGACACGCGCCCTCCCTGGACCACCGGCTTTTCATACTGGCTAATCTGGTAGCCCTTTGGCAGGTCAGGGTAGAAATAATTCTTGCGCGCAAAAACCGATACCGGCGCAATGGTCGCGCCAACGGCCAAACCAAACTGGATCGCCTTTTCAACCGCACCACGGTTCATTACCGGCAGAACGCCCGGCAATGCCAGATCAACCGGGCAGGCCTGCGTATTCGGCTCGGCACCGAAAGCGGTCGATGCGCCGCTGAAGATTTTTGAGTTGGTCGAAAGCTGCGCGTGCGTTTCCAGACCGATCACCACTTCCCACTGCATATTCGTTCTCCTCAGATGCCCGCAGTTGCACCCTCAGGTGCGCGCAGGTGCCAATCCGTCGCCTGCTGGAATTTGTGCGCGATATTCAGCAAACGCGCCTCATCGAAATAGTTGCCGGTCAATTGCAGCCCGACCGGGCGGTTCACATTCTTTTCGCCCTGACCAAAGCCGCACGGAATCGACATCCCCGGCAAGCCGGCGAGGTTGGTCGACAGTGTATAAATGTCGCCGAGATAGTTTGCCACCGGATCATCAGCCTTGTCGCCAATATCCCACGCCACCGTTGGCGTGACCGGCCCCATGATCACGTCGCACTGCGTGAAAGCCAGCTGGAAATCCTGCGCTATCAGGCGGCGAATGCGCTGCGCCTGCAAATAGTAAGCATCGTAATAGCCGTGACATAGCACATAAGTACCGACCAGAATGCGGCGCTGCACTTCCTCGCCGAAACCTTCCGCTCGGGTTTTGCGGTACATGTCCTGCAGGTCGCCGTATTCCTTCGCCCGATGGCCGTAACGCACGCCATCGAAGCGCGAAAGGTTCGACGAGGCTTCCGCAGGCGCAATCACGTAATACACCGGAATCGACAACGACGTGTTCGGCAGCGAAATCTCGACCAGTTTCGCCCCCAGCTTTTCATATTCGGACAGCGCTGCGCGCACCGCCTGTTCGACATCGGTCGCCAAGCCTGCGCCAAAGTACTCCTTGGGCACGCCAATGCGCAAGCCCGACAGCGGCTTCTCCAGCCCTTGCGTGAAATCTTCGTCCCGACGCTGAATACTGGTCGAATCGCGGAGGTCGAAACCGGCCATCGCATTCAGCAAGATCGCACAATCCTCTGCCGTCTTCGCCATCGGCCCACCTTGGTCAAGCGACGACGCGTAAGCGATCATGCCGTAGCGTGATACGCGGCCGTAAGTCGGTTTGATGCCGGTGATGCCGCACAATGCTGCCGGCTGGCGAATTGAGCCGCCGGTGTCGGTGCCGGTCGCGCCTACAGTCAGGCGTGCCGCGACTGCGGCAGCCGAGCCACCGGATGAACCGCCAGGGACTGCGGCCTTGTCCCACGGATTTTTCACCGGGCCGAAATACGAATTCTCGTTCGACGATCCCATCGCGAATTCGTCGCAATTGAGCTTGCCCAGATTGACCGCGCCAGTATCGATCAGTTTAGACACAACCGTGGCATCGAACGGACTGACATAATTTTCCAGCATTCTGGAGCCCGCAGTGGAGCGCCATCTCTGCGTGACGAAAATGTCCTTGTGTGCAATCGGAATGCCCGTCAGCAGTGTGGCATCGTCAAATTCGAGCCGCGTGTCCGCATCGGCTGCCTGCGCCAGTGTCAACTCTTCATCCACATGCAAAAAAGCGTTCAGGTCGCTTTGCCTGATACGCGCGAGGAACAGTTGCGCCAGTTCGGTGGCGGATATTTTCTTGCCTCGCAACAGCGACGACAATTCCTTGATGGATTTGGTATGCATAGCAATGATGTTCTATTCAAAACGCCGAAGCGCATTACTCAACCACACGCGGCACCAGATACAGGCCGTCCTGAGTCGCTGGCGCGCATTGCTGGTATGCATCACGCAGATCAGGCTCGAGCACACGGTCATCACGCAAACGCAACGACAGTTCCGGCATCAAGGCAGCGATCGGGTGGCTGAGCGGCTCGATGCCGGTGGTATCAACCGCACTCATCTGCCCGACAAGCGCAAAAATGCCGTTCAACTGCGCCAGCGTCTTTTCAGCGCGCTCGTCGGAAATTTCAAGTTGTGCCAGATTGGCAATATGCTGGACATCGGAAAGAGATAATGACATGGTTCTGGGCGCGGCTTTCCCACGCGAAAAGTTACACAACCTGCAACAATAAAATTTACCTAAAAAATAGTTTTGACGAAGAAATTTCGACCGCAACAACAGGCAAATATCCGGCGAATTATAAGGTAGAATGTCGGCTTGTTGTACGGTCGGCACCGCCGCCTACACAGTTTTGGCAATGAATGCCCCTCTGAAAATGCTTATGCGCACCGTGTCTGCGCAACACAGGATTACTCATGTTTGGAATTTTTACGCAGTTATTCTCTAATGACCTGGCGATTGACCTCGGCACTGCCAACACACTGATTTTTGCCCGCAACCAGGGCATCGTGCTGGATGAACCCTCCGTTGTTGCAATCCGCCAGGAAGGCGGCCCGAACGGCAAGAAAACGATCCAGGCTGTCGGCAAGGAAGCCAAGCAGATGCTGGGCAAGGTTCCCGGCAACATCGAAGCTATCCGTCCGATGAAGGATGGTGTGATCGCCGATTTCACCGTCACCGAGCAGATGCTAAAGCAGTTCATCCGCATGGTGCACGATTCCAAGTTTTTCCGCCCGTCGCCGCGCATCATTGTCTGCGTGCCGTGCGGTTCGACCCAGGTTGAGCGCCGCGCCATCCGCGAATCCGCGCTCGGCGCCGGCGCTTCGAAGGTTTACCTGATTGAAGAGCCGATGGCCGCTGCCATCGGCGCCGGCCTGCCCGTGTCGGATGCAACCGGCTCGATGGTGGTAGACATCGGCGGCGGCACAACCGAAGTCGGCATCATCTCGCTCGGCGGCATGGTGTACAAGGGCTCTGTACGCGTCGGCGGCGATAAATTCGATGAAGCAATCGTCAACTATATCCGTCGTAACTACGGCATGCTGATTGGCGAGCAAACCGCCGAAGCGATCAAGAAAAACATCGGATCTGCTTTCCCTGGCTCCGAAGTGCGCGAAATGGAAGTCAAGGGCCGTAATCTGTCCGAAGGCATTCCTCGCTCGTTCAATATTTCCAGCAATGAAATTCTGGAAGCGCTGACCGATCCGCTGAACAACATCGTTTCAGCCGTCAAGAATGCGCTGGAGCAGACGCCTCCTGAACTGGGCGCAGACATCGCAGAAAAGGGCATGATGCTGACCGGCGGTGGTGCGCTGCTGCGCGATATTGACCGGCTGCTGATGGAAGAAACCGGCCTGCCGGTGCTGATTGCCGAAGACCCGCTCACCTGCGTGGTACGCGGATGCGGCATTGCGCTGGAGCGCATTGACCAGCTTGGCACGATCTTCTCGAACGAATGAGGGGCGGCAGCCAGTGGCATCCGGCTGCCTTGTGAACGGCTTGCAGCATTGACGTTATCACCGGACGTCTGATGGAACATAGTCCACCGCCACTCTTCCGCCAAGGTGCGCCAGCGTTCTTAAAAATGGCGCTGTTTGCGCTGGTCGCGGTCGCGCTGCTGGTAGCAGATTCGCGCATGCACACGCTTGGCCCGATACGCCAGGCAATCAATATGATGCTGTACCCGATCCAGCAGGTGGCGCTGCTGCCGCGCAGCGCTGTCAATCTGGTCAGCGAGTATTTTTCTTCGCTGGCAGAGCTGCAAAAAGAAATCAGCACACTGCAACAGCAACAGCTGGAAAATGCACAAACACTGCAACAAACGCAAAATCTGGTAACGGAAAACGCCAACCTGCGGAAGCTGCTGGAGATCCGAGGCCAGACACAAACCAAATCCATCGTCGGGGAAATCCTTTACGATGCGCGCGATCCATTCACCCGCAAGGTCATACTGAATCGTGGCTCGCAAGACGGCGTGGTCGCGGGACAACCCGTCATCGACGTCAATGGCGTGATTGGCCAGATCACGAGGGCCTTCCCGATGACGTCCGAAGTCACGCTACTGACAGACAAGGATCAGGCAATCCCGGTACAGGTAGTGCGCAACGGCTTGCGCAGTGTCGCTTATGGCCGCGGACAGTCGGGCCTGCTTGACTTGCGCTTCATGCCTGCCAACGCAGACGTGCAAACCGGCGATGTCCTCGTCACCTCCGGCATCGACGGCGTATATCCGCCAGGACTGTCGGTGGCGAAAATCAGCCAGGTCGAAAATGTAGCCAGCGGCTCGTTCGGGCGCATTCTGTGCCAGCCTACTGGAGGCATAGATCGCAACCGGCAACTGTTAGTCCTGCTGGTCGATATGAATATCCAGCCCCGCCCCGCCCCTGAAGAAACCGTTGAGAAATCCGGCAGGAGGCGCCCTCGTGCTGCAGTTGCATCTGCGCCAGACACTACGGAACAAAACAAATGAACCGCCCGCAATATATCCTTCTGCCGGCAAATCCGTTGTTCATTTTTGTCAGCCTGCTGGTCGCATTCCTGCTGAACCTGCAAATCTGGGGACGTGCACCCGGCGTGCCCGATTTCGTCGCTCTGGCACTGATTTTCTGGGGCATCCACCAGCCGCGGCGTGTCGGTATCGGCATCGCCTTCTGCATGGGACTGTTGATGGACGTTAACGATGCCACCCTGCTAGGCGAAAACGCATTGGCCTATACGCTGCTGTCGTATTTCGCGATCACCATCCACAGGCGCGTATTATGGTTCCCCGTCAGCAAGCAGACTGTGCATGTGCTGCTGCTGCTGCTGTTCTCGCAAACAGTGCAGTTCCTAGTTCAGTACATGGTCAACAACCGCGTACCGGGTTGGTCCTTCTTTCTTGAGAGCGTAGTTGGCGCACTGCTGTGGCCTGTCGTTACCTGGCTTTTGCTGGCACCGCAACGGCGCGCAGTGAACCGGGACGAGAACCGCCCAATCTGAAGCATCCTTGCCAACGCGCACCGACACCCGAAAACCATGTCGAAACTGGAAAATACAGAACGCGAACTGCAACACTTCCGCATGCGGTTGACCATTGCCGGCATTTTCGTGCTTTTCTGCTTTGCCATGCTGCTTGTCCGCTTCATCTGGCTGCAAGCCGTCAAGCACAAAATGTATGCTGAACTAGCGGAAGAAAACCGGATTTCCATTGTGCCGGTTGTGCCAAACCGTGGTCTGATTCTGGATCGCAACGGCGTCGTACTGGCACGCAACTACTCGGCGTTTACGCTGGAAATCACGCCATCCAAACTAAAAGAAGATCTGCAAACCGTCATCGATGAACTCGCCAAATTGGTCGATATCCAGCCAAAGGATCGCAAGCGCTTTAAGAAGCTGATGGAGGAATCGAAAAACTTCGAGAGTGTGCCAATCAGGACTCGCCTGAGCGATGAGGAAGTTGCGCGTTTCACCGTACAGCGCTATCGTTTTCCCGGCGTCGAAATCCAGGCCCGTTTGTTCCGTCAATACCCTCTGGGCGCCGTAGCTGCGCATGCCATCGGCTATATCGGCCGTATCAATCAAAAAGACCTTGATAACATTGAAAGTCAGAATGACGAAGACAATTATCTCGGCACCAACTATATAGGCAAGGAAGGCATTGAAAAGAAATACGAGCGCGAATTGCACGGCACGACCGGCTATGAAGAAGTCGAGGTCTCTGCCGGCGGGAAACCGGTGCGCACGCTATCCCGCGGTTCAGCCACACCGGGCAACAATCTGATCCTGTCGGTCGACATCCAGTTGCAAAAAGTGGTCGAGGAAGCATTCGGCAACCGGCGTGGCGCGTTGATCGCCATCGAACCGGCCACAGGCGACATCCTCGCCTATGTATCGATGCCGAATTTTGATCCGAACCTGTTTGTCGAGGGCATCGACCAGCAAAGCTGGGACGATCTCAACAATTCGCCTGACAAGCCGCTGGTGAACCGTCCGCTAAGTGGTGCCTATCCGCCAGGGTCAACCTACAAGCCATTCATGGCGCTGGCAGCGCTGACGCTTGGCAAGCGCACACCAGAAAACGCCATCGCCGATCCCGGTTATTACATGCTTGGCAATCACCGCTTCCGCGATGACAAGCCAGGCGGGCATGGCTCGGTAAATATGTATACCTCCATCGTGCAATCATGCGACACCTACTATTACATACTGGCCAATGAACTTGGTGTTGATACGATGCACGATTTCATGAAGCCATTCGGCTTCGGACAAAAGACCGGCATCGATCTGGAACATGAACGCGAAGGCATTCTGCCATCGACCGGCTGGAAGCAAAGGGCTTACAAGACCCCGGCACAGAAAAAATGGTATGCAGGCGAAACCATTTCTCTCGGCATCGGCCAAGGATACAATTCCTTCACGCCATTGCAGCTGGCTCACGCAACCGCCATTCTCGCCAACAACGGCGTTGTGATGAAGCCACATCTGGTCAAGGCGATTGAAAACAGCGTAACGCGCGAACGCCAGCTGACTGTGCCGAAGGAAAGCTATCGCATTGACCTCAAACCAGAGCATATCGAATTCATCAAGCAGGCAATGGTTGGAGTTACCAAGGAAGGCACATCCGCTGCCGTGTTTTCGAAAACGGAATACATTTCCGCTGGCAAGACTGGCACCGCGCAGGTGATCGGCATGAAACAAAACGAGAAGTACAATGCGGCCGCAATTGCCGAACGCAAGCGCGATCATTCGCTGTACATCGCTTTCGCGCCGGCCGACAAACCGAGCATAGCGCTGGCGGTAATCGTCGAAAATGGCGGCTTTGGCGCAACCGCCGCGGCACCAATCGCAAAAAAGGCGCTAGATTATTACCTGCTGGGCAAAAAGCCTGAAGACAAGGATAAACCTTCGTCGCCAACAGATACCCCGGCACCAAGAGAAGATGCGGCACTGACCAGGCCAGTAGCAGAGCTGAAGGCAGACGCCGAATCGGAGGGCGGCCCGAAAGAAGGCGAAGAAACCGAAGGCAATCGCGATTAAACATGCAAAAATTCGATAAAAACAGCCTGTGGCGAATGGTCAAACCCTGGTTCGATGTGTTTGACGGACCACTGTCGCTGATTATCTTTTTCATCATGCTGGTTGGTCTGATTACGCTTTATTCAGCCAGCATTGATTTTCCAGGCAGGATGCAGGGACAACTGCGCAATATCGCTGTCGCTCTCGTTGTCATGTGGATCGCCGCCAGCATTCCGCCACAAACGCTGATGCGGTTTGCCGTACCAATCTATGCAGTCGGTGTCGCTTTGCTGCTGGGGGTGTTTGCATTCGGCATGGTCAAAAAAGGCGCGCGCCGCTGGCTCAATGTCGGCATCGTCATCCAACCATCTGAAATCATGAAAATCGCCATGCCAATGATGCTGGCCTGGTTTTTCCAGAAACGTGAAGGCACGCTGAGCTGGAAGGAATACCTTATTGCAGCCATCCTGCTGGCCGTACCGGCTGCGCTAATCATCAAGCAACCAGACCTAGGCACTGCGCTACTGGTTCTCGGCACGGGCTGCTATGTCATTTTCCTGGCGGGACTGTCGTGGAAAACCATTGCTGGTCTGTTAATCTCTGCCTGCGCCAGCATGCCTTTGATCTGGTCCGTGCTGCATGATTATCAGCGTCAACGCGTAATGACCTTACTCGACCCGTCTGCCGACCCGCTCGGCAAAGGATTTCACATTATCCAGTCAACCATCGCCGTCGGTTCTGGAGGCATTCTCGGCAAAGGCTGGCTACAGGGAACGCAAGGCCACCTGCATTTCATTCCTGAGCGCACAACCGATTTCATTTTTGCCGTCTATTCGGAAGAGTTCGGCCTGATTGGCAATCTGGTGCTAATGGCGCTTTATCTACTGCTGATTGCCCGTGGCCTGATGATTGCAGCAAATGCGCCGACCATTTTCACCCGCCTTCTCGCTGGCGCGATTGCACTGATGTTCTTCAACTACGCATTTGTCAATATGGGCATGGTAAGCGGTATCCTGCCTGTAGTTGGCGTGCCATTACCCTTCATGAGCTATGGCGGAACGGCACTGGTCACGCTTGGCCTGGGAGCCGGCATCCTGATGAGCATCAGCCGGCATCGCAAGCTGGTGCAAACCTGATAGTCCGTCAACGGTGATGACCTCGATGCAGACATTTGACACCAGCGCCATCCGCCATACTGCCATCATGCTATTGGCGCTGACTCTTGTCGGCTGCAGCAGCGTGGTGAAACAGCCTCCAGCCCCATCCACCAGCGCAAACATTTCCCCGGTACAACCCACGTTGCCGCCCGCAGGTTCCGGACGTGGCGGCTACTATCTAGACGACGGCCCGGGAGAAAACACCCCCACCGGACTGGAAAAGGTTCCCGATGCCGAACCCAGAGTCGAACCTCTGCTGCCGCGAGCAAACCGCCCCTACTCGGTGTTCGGCAGCACCTATACGCCTGTAGCTCTAAACCACCCCTATTCGCAACGCGGAGTTGGCAGCTGGTATGGCAAGAAATTTCATGGTCGGAAAACGTCTTCCGGCGAGCTGTACGACATGTACAAGATGACCGCTGCGCATCCTACACTGCCGATCCCGTCATATTCACGCGTAACTAATCTCGACAATGGCAAACAGATTATCGTGCGCATTAACGATCGCGGGCCATTCCGCTCGAACCGCATCATCGACCTGTCCTACACTGCAGCGCTGAAACTGGGTTATCTCGGCAAAGGTTCCGGCATGCTGCAGGTTGAACATTTGCGACCGGCGGAAATCGAACGCATCATCCAATCAAGGCGCATGAGCGGAATCACCGACGAAGCGATTGCTCCGGCTCAACCGCAACAAGCCAGCGCCAACGATTATCCGCCACTACCATCCGGTTTAGGCAATGATGACATGCGAGTCCCACAACCCGTCGCAACCTCATTGACTGGCTATTACCTGCAACTCGGTTCATTTGCCAAGGAGCACAATGCACAAGCAATGCATGCGCAGTATGCGATTACCTGGGCCGACAAGTTGCCGCCAGCGCAAATCGTGCAGAAAGGTGAATTGTACCGACTGTATGCCGGCCCGTTTTCGAGCCGAAACGAGGCAGACACTGCCGCGCGGCAGATGCAAAACTCAGGATCGCCCAAACCATTGATTGTCGAGCATTAAAGATGTGCCGCTGCACGCGGCCTGCATGATTCAATCGTCGGGCTGCTCATCCAGAAGCAAAGTTTCCACACTGATGTCCTGTCTGATAATAGTGGCTTGGAATGCATCAGTAGCAGGCTTGCTAGCGGCCTGCTTCGTAGTTTCCTCGGTGGGAATGGTATTTGCGACAAGTGGCGCAGCTTTCAGAATGTCGCGCGCAATTTCGGATTCGATGGCATCGATCTTTTCAGCTGTCATGCGTGCAATATCACGCTGCATCCGGATTTGCTCCGCTTCCCGCCAGGCAGCAAGCTCTTCATCTTCTGTCGAGGACGGCACCAACTCCTCAACCAAAGGCTCCTTGTCTTCGACAGTTTCATCCGGCTGCCGTTTTTTCTTCCCCAAAAAAGAAAATAAAGCCACTCCCCTCTGCTCCTGTCGAAAGCCCCCAAGAAAATGTTTTCATTATGGCACGAATCGGCCATCGAATACAGCCGCCCAGCATGCGCCGGAACTTGCTATAGTGCAGCCGACCGCGCTAGATTACTCCCCGTACAGCTTCTGTTTCAGTTCACGACGCTGCTGCGCTTCCAGCGAAAGCGTTGCTGTTGGCCGCGCCAGCAGGCGCTGCACTCCAATCGGCTCTCCCGTTTCGACGCACCAGCCATATTCGCCCGAGTCAATGCTGGCAATCGATTGCTGCACCTTCTTCAACAACTTGCGCTCCCTATCCCTGGTACGCAACTCCAACGCGTGCTCCTCCTCAATCGTCGCACGATCGGCCGGGTCAGGCACTAGCGTTGTTTCACGCAAATGCTCGGTCGTTTCACCAGCGTTCTTGATCAGGTCCTTTTCCAGTTGCTGCAAGCGCGCCTTGAAGAATGCCAACTGCGCGTCACCCATGTAATCCTTGTCGCTCATCTTGAGAATTTCCGCCTCGGTGAGCAGGGCGCCATCAATCTTGGCGTCGGAAGTCGATTTTTTCGTTTTCGTATTCACTTAGCGTACCCTCACAATGCTTCGGTTGAGTAATTGGTCAAACAAATTGTAATGGCAAAACATCTTGTCTTACCAGTTAAACCTCCCTTGCGCGACGGTCTGATATATGCCAGAAGCCATCTGTATTGCGAAATTGACGCAGTTTATACCAAACATTGCTCCAGACCGCGAATAAAAATCTCTTTCGGCAAATTTTTTCCAATAAACACCATTTTGCTGGCGCGTGTTTCGCTCTTTGCCCATGGCGCACCGACATCGCTGCCCAGCAATTGATGCACCCCCTGAAAAACGATCCGGTTGTCTGCGCCACTGATATGCAACACCCCTTTGTAGCGCAGCATGTGCGCACCATACACTTGCAGCATCGCACTCAAGAATTCCTCCAGCAATCCACTGTCGAACGCCCGCTCGCTGGCAAACATGAAGGCGGCAATATCGTCCGCATGTCTGGCTTGATGTGAGTGCCCAGAATGAGCATGACCGCAACCGCAGCCACACGCATGTCCGTGCGCATGGTCGTGATGCCCCTGCTCGGCCAAAAAGCCCGGATTGATTTCCAGCTTGTCATTCAGGTGGAATCCTCTCAGGTCTAACACTTCTTCCACCGGAACCCTGCCAAAATCGGCTGTGGCAACCAAGGCGCGCGGATTGATACGCACCATGCGCGCCTTCAGCGCCTGCAATGCATCCGGCGCGACAAGATCGGTTTTCGACAGCAGCAGCCGGTCGGCAAATGCGACCTGGCTGCGCGCAGGCTCATGCTCGTCAAGCTGCTGCATCGCATGCACGGCATCAACCACGGTGACAATCGCGTCAATCATGTAATGCCGAGCAACCTGTTCATCAACGAAAAAGGTTTGCGCGATAGGCCCTGGGTCGGCCAACCCGGTCGTTTCAATCACAATACGATCAAAATTCAGTTCGCCTCGTTCACGTTTGTCGGCCAGCGACGACAGCGCTTCGACCAAATCGCCACGTACTGTGCAGCAGATGCAACCATTATTCATTTCGACGATCTGCTCGGCTCCGCCCTGCATCAGCAACGCGCCATCAATGCTCTCCTGACCGAATTCATTTTCGATCACGGCGATCCGGTGACCATGAGGCTCTTGCAGAATCCGATTCAGGAGCGTAGTTTTACCTGCACCGAGAAAACCGGTCAGGATGGTAGCGGGAATCAACGACATATCAAATCAACCTTCACAACCGTAAAAATCTGCGGCCTTGTCCGACAATACAGTGGGGTATAAGGCGAAAACACACCACTAAGCCAGAACTTTTGCGGCAAAATAAATATACTACACAGTATTATTTCTTCTTCGCACGCGGATGTGCTGCATCATATACCTGCGCCAGCCGCTGAAAATCGAGCGAAGTATAAACCTGCGTCGAAGCAATCGATGCGTGGCCAAGCAATTCCTGCACCGCCCGCAAATCACCCGACGATTGCAGCAAGTGCGACGCAAACGAATGCCGCAGCATGTGCGGATGAACGTCTGCCGGAATGCCTTGCGTCAACGCATGCGCCTTTAGCCGCAGCTGAACCGTACGCGGAGTAATGCGCGCGCCGCGCGTTCCGACAAACAGCGCGTAGCTGTCGCTACCTGCATCGTTTTTCGCCAGTTGCGGCCGCACAACCAGCCAGGCGGTTATCGCGACCAGCGCCGGCTTACCTACTGGCACACTACGCTGTCGGCTACCCTTGCCAGTAACAATCACTTCGCCAGCCTCGGCATCAAGCCAACTGTTCGAGGCGTAATCCTGCTGCCTCACATGCTGTAAATCCAGTCCGGCCAGTTCAGACACGCGCAACCCGCTCGAATACAGCAGTTCGAACATTGCGCGGTCACGCAATCTGATTGCATCGTCGGCACCAGAATCGCCTTTGTCCGATACCAGCCGCACGGCGTCGTCAACCGATAGCGCTTTCGGCAATGTCCGCGCTCGCTTCGGCGGTCGCACACCATCGACCGGATTGGCGACCATTGGCGTTTGCTCGGCCAGCCAGCGGAAAAAGCCGCGCCATGCAGACAACGTGCGCGCGATCGAGCGCGGGCCGATGCCTTGCGCATGGAGTTTCGCTGCGAACTGCCTGATCTGGAAATGCGACACGTCCGCCAGCACAGTGTTGCCGACAAATGTCTGCAATGCAGCCAGATCGCGCCGGTAGGCAGCAAGCGTGTCGAGAGAAAGCTGGCGTTGCGTCAGTAGACAATCCAGATAACCGTCAATGACGGTGCCATTGGGATTGCCATCCATCGCCGCCTCCGCCGCTCAATCCAGCAAGCAAGTCAGCGCCGCGCTAGCCGTTTCACCAATATCGATGAGGAAATCGATGGCCATGCTGGACGTGAAGCGCTCGGGGTCAGGCGACCCCATGATCAGCAGGCCGAACACGTCCGGCGAATCGTCATTGCGCAACGGCAGCATTGCAACCGACTGGATTTCAGCTGCTTCGAGCCAGCGCACGGCTTCAAAATCGCGGTTCGCGCCACAGTACGGCGATGACAGACTGTTAGCAAACAACCGCGCATCCTCGCCCACATCCTGCGCAAACCAGGTGTGGGTGAAATTTTCTGCCACGCGCCACAAGCGCAGCGACGCATGTGGTACGCCGAAGGTGGTTTGCAAGCCAGTGATCAGCGCATGAGGCAAATCGACATCGTTGCGCGCAAGCAGCAAGGTTCTCGTCCATGCTTTGTATTTCTGCACAATGGCATCATTTTCCTTTGCCAGCAGCACCAGCTCTGCCAGCCGCAACTCCAGCGTGCGATGTTTGTCGCGCATGACTTCCATCTGGCGATCCTGCAAGGACACGGTACGGCCGCCCAGTTGGCTGGAAAGCCGTATCTTCGCCAGCAATTCAGCGTGGTCCCGAAAAAATTCCGGATTGTCAGCAAGGTACTGTGCGACGGCGTCGGCATCGAGAGAGGAAATCATTATTGCGTTGTTTCAGAGTGAAAATGGAAGAATGTGATTTTACCCCGGAAATGCACCATTGCCGCGTTCCTGCAGCCTTAACGGCGGCAGATATCGCGAATAGAAGCCGATGAAAGCACATATCCGTATGCACCCTTTTGCATAGCTACAACAGGATGACAGCATTGCGCGCGACTCGCACAAGCTTGCCATAATTTTTTGCCTTTATTACCCAAACGCCATGCAAACTGAGGTAAGTTGGCTGCTTTACCGCGCCTGACTCAATCGTTCCAGCGACAGGTCATTGCCGAAGGCGTGCAAACTGTTCAATGCACAAGGCATACAAGCGCTGCAAAGTGACGCGGTGCACTTGTTCATCAGGTAAACTGGCGAACATTTTTCTAGCGACAAATTCCTACATGAGTACCTACGCCATTGGCGATTTGCAAGGCTGTCTGCTGCAAACGAAGTCGCTGCTGAAACGAATCCATGCCGCCACATCGGATGCCACACTGTATTTTGTCGGCGATCTGGTGAACCGCGGACCTAGTTCGCTGCAAACCTTGCGTCATGTGCGCCAACTGGGCGAACAGGCGAAAGTCGTGCTGGGCAACCACGACCTGCATCTGCTGGCTGCCGCACACGGCATCCGACGCGTGCGCGAAGAAGACGGACTGCTGGAAATTCTGAATGCCCCGGATCGCGACCAATTGCTCGACTGGCTGCGGACCCGTCCGCTAGCACTACAGGAAAATGGCCATCTGTTCGTCCATGCCGGCGTGTTGCCGCAATGGAGCATGGACAAAACGCTGGCGCTGGCACGGGAAGTGGAAACCGTGCTGCAAGGCCCGCACTGGGTTGATTTCCTGCGCGAAATGTATGGAAACCAGCCGGCAAAATGGGATGATGGGTTGACCGGGACCGACCGCCTGCGCTGCATCGTCAATGCACTGACAAGACTGAGGTTCTGCACCTCGGATGGCGAAATGGAATTTGCAACATCATCCGGCGTCGATACCGCACCGCCCGGCTTCATGCCCTGGTTTGAGGTACCTAACAGGAATACGCAGGACGTGACTGTCGTGTTCGGTCACTGGTCAACGCTAGGTTTGCTGCTGCGCCCGAAGCTGATTGCGCTTGATACCGGCTGCGTCTGGGGCGGCAAGCTTACCGCGGTGCGGCTTGAAGACCGCGCTCTGTTTCAGGTTGACTGTCCGCAACACCAACGTCCAGGCCAAGCGCGTTAGCAATCGCCTGCCGTGACTCAAACGCCAGCTCGCGCCGGCGCGCCCCTTCTGTCGGCAGTACTGGCAACATCTGCAATTCGACGATGATTTCACTGCCGCCGGCAATCGCCAGAATGCTTTCGAGCAAACTGATTTCACCGACGAAGCCGATGGTCGGGTGCGGTCTACCCGCAGCATCGAGGTAGCGCAGCGCGTAAGGCTGTACCGGCACGCCGGCATCGATTGCCGCCTCGAACAAATTTGGGTGGAATGGCAGCAGTGTGCCCTGATTGCTGGTCGTTCCCTCCGGGAAAAAGGCAAAGCGCCCTCCGGCCTGCATGTTTTCGACCAAATTGTGGAAGATGCGACGCAAATCACGCGCATTACCACGCTGCAAAAACACCGTACCAGCCTGTTCGCACAACCAGCCGACCACCGGCCAGCTGCGAATGCTGTCTTTTGCCACAAAGCGGCATGGCTGCTGCGAGTTAATCACGTAAATATCAAGCCAGGATACGTGGTTGGAAACCACCAGCGCGTTCTGCACCAGTTCACCCTGCACCTTGACCCGCACGCGGCACATCTCGAGCAACTTAGCCGACCAGCGCCAGATGCGTTCATTGCGTTTTGCGGCATTCAGGTGGGGGAAAATCAGCGCACACGTCAGCAGGCCGGTGATGACATGCATCACCATGCGCACCAGACGGAAAATCAACATCGAATCAGTCCTTTTTGACCGAAATAATACTACCCTGAGTATTATTTAATCGCCAGCAAACAGTGGCTAAAGTAACAAAAAATGCAGGTACTCCCGGATTTATTTCAATCCTCGGTCAAATGCAAGATGGCCGGCAACGATGGTCGCCAGCACCCTGCCTGTCATCTCGTGCCCGAGGAATGGCGTGTGCTTGCCTTGGCTCGCCAACGCACCCGCTTCGACTTTCCAGCGTGCTTTCGGGTCGAACAGGCACAGATCAGCCGCACTGCCGACGGACAGCTGACCGCCAGGCAAGCCAGCGATGCGCGCCGCATCCGATGTGACGCGTGCCAGCGCGCTCGACAACCGCTGCGAAGCCGGCTTGACGTATTCGTCAGCCCATTTCAGCGACAACGACAATAGCAGTTCAAGCCCGGTTGCACCCGGCGTCGCTTCACCGAATGGCAGCAGCTTTTCATCGTCATCGACCGGCGTGTGATCGGAACAGATGACGTCGATGGTACCATCGAGCAAGCCCTTGCCGATTGCGTTGCGGTCGTTCTCTGAGCGCAACGGCGGCAGCATCCGTGCATTCGCATCGAAATAGCCGATGTCTTCGTCCGTCAGATGGATGTGGTGTGCGCCAACATCGCAAGTGACCGGCAAACCCTCCTTCTTCGCCTTCCGCACCAGCTCCAGCCCGGCAGCGGACGACATCCGGCACAAGTGAACACGCGCGCCGGTCTGACGCACCAGTTCAAAAATCGTATGCAGCGCAATCGTTTCGGCAATCACCGGAATGCCGGACAGCCCGAGGCGCGATGCAACCGGGCCGCTGTGGGCGATGCCGCGCCCCAGGCACGCATCCTGCGGCCGCAGCCAGATGCTAAAACCAAATGTCTTTGCATACTGCATCGCCCGCAGTAGCACCTGCGTATCGACAATCGGTTCGGCCGCCTGCGAAAAACCAATGCAACCCGCTTCAGTCAACTCCGCCATTTCGGTCAAGGCGGCCCCTTTCAGGCTCACCGTCAGCGCGCCGAGTGGATAAACATTCGCCTGATTCAGGTTTTTGGCCCTGTGCTTCAGCATTTCAACCAACCCAGGCTCATCCAGCACCGGATCGGTATCGGGCGGACAAACCAGGCTGGTGACCCCCCCTTGTACCGCCGCCTGCATTTCCGATTCCAGCGTCGCCTTGTATTCGTAACCGGGTTCGCGCAGCCGCGCCGACAGGTCAACCAGACCAGGCGCCACCACCAATCCGCTGGCATCAATAGTCTTGTTGGCGGAAAAGCCTTTGGGGAGTTTGCCAGGCTCCGTCACTGCGAGGATCTTTCCGCTGGCAATGCAGATGTCCTTCGGTGCGTCGATGCCGTTTGCCGGATCGATCAGCCGGCCATTTTTGATGAGGATTTTCATTCTTCGTTCCGCCTGTTAGCTGCCACCCAGTATGCCCATCACCGCCATCCGCACCGCAATGCCGTACGTCACCTGCGGCAAGATCACCGCCTGCGAACCGTCTGCCACCGCCGAATCAATTTCAACCCCACGATTCATCGGCCCCGGATGCATCACAATCGCATCCGGCTTGGCCAATGCGAGGCGCTCCGGCGTCAGACCATAGCTCTTGAAATATTCCTGCGCCGACGGAAGCAACGCGCCGTTCATGCGCTCATTCTGCAACCGTAGCATGATGATCACGTCGACATCCTTCAAGCCCTGATTAATGTCGGTGAACACGCGCACCCCCATCTGCTCCAGGTTCGACGCCAGGAGCGTATGCGGACCAATCACCCGCACTTCCGGCACGCCCAGCGTGACCAGCGCATGGATGTCCGAACGTGCGACGCGGCTGTGCAGCACATCGCCAACGATTGCCACCTTCAGCTTGGTGAAATCGTGCTTGTAATGGCGGATGGTGTACATGTCGAGCAAGCCCTGGGTCGGGTGCGCGTGCCGCCCGTCGCCAGCATTCACCACATGCACATGCTCCCGGCCTGTATCGCGCAAGTGCTTGGCGATCAGGAACGGCGCTCCGGATTGCGCATGCCGCACGACGAACATGTCCGCCTGCATCGCAGTCAGGTTGTCGATCGTATCCAGTAGCGATTCGCCCTTGCTGGTGCTCGATGCGGCAATGTTCAGGTTGATCACGTCGGCCGACAGGCGCTTGGCCGCGATTTCGAACGTGGTGCGCGTGCGGGTCGAGTTCTCGAAGAACAGGTTGAACACGCTTTTGCCGCGCAACAGCGGCACTTTCTTGACCTCGCGGTCAGAAACGCTGACGAACGATGCCGCCGTATCGAGAATATGGGTCAGCACCTCTTTCGGCAAACCCTCGATTGTCAGCAAATGCTGCAGTTCGCCGTGCTGGTTGAGTTGGGGATTAGGAAGCATGTTCCACCGTCAGCGTAAATGTGCCGTCGTCTGCACGATGCAGCACGATCGACTGGTTGTCCTTAACCTGCATGTATTCGGCCACAAAATCGGCGGCTACCGGCAATTCTCGCTCACCGCGATCGACCAGCGCGGCCAGCATCACCCGCGCCGGACGACCGTAATCAAACAGCTCGTTGATCGCCGCACGCGTCGTGCGGCCGGTATACAGCACATCGTCAACCAGCAGGATGGAAGCACCATTCACGTCGAACGGGATGTGCGATGGCTTGACGTCGGCACGCAAACCCTTTTCGGCGTAATCATCGCGGTAAAACGACACGTCGATAAACCCCAGTCGATCCTCCGGGATGCCCAGGTCGACTGCGAGACGCTCTGCCAGCCATGCGCCGCCGGAATGGATACCGACAATTACCGGATCAGGAATATCGACCAGACCGGCATTGACTTGCGCCAGTAACGCCCGGTAGAGCGCTTCAGCATCTGGTTCAGGAAGATTCTTTTTCATCGAGATATTGTTGCAGAATGAGTGCGGCAGATTGATCGTCGATGGCCTCGCCGCGGCGGCCATTCAGCACGGCAGATGAGTATCGCTCGTCCACCAGTGCAGTATCGACGCCGAAGCGCCCATGCAGCTGGTTCGCGAAACGGCGGCAGCGCACGGTCATCTCGTGTTCTGCACCGTCCGGATGGAACGGCAGACCAACAATGCAGCGCGCCGGCTTCCATTCTGCCAGCAATGCACCGATCGCCGCAAATTTTGCATCATTGCTTTCCGCCGCGATCACGGTCAGCGGCCGCGCCCGCCGGGTAACGGTATTGCCGACCGCCACGCCGATCCGTTTCAGGCCAAAGTCGAATGACAGCAACACCTGTTCCATCAAAAGCCTGCCTCACGCATGGCCTGCACTCGCCGCCAGCATGGCCGGCTCGATGCCCAAGAGCTTGAGTGCCGCCTTGTAGCGTTCCTCGAACGGCAGATCGAAAATTACCTGCGGATCGGCGGCCACCGTCAGCCAGCCATTCTTGCTAATTTCCTGTTCGAGCTGCCCTGCGCTCCAGCCGGAATAACCGATGCCGACCAGCACGCGCTGCGGCCCATTGCCGGAAGCGACCGCTTCGAGCACGTCGCGCGACGTAGTGAAGGCAATGTCGTCGCTGACTTTCAGCATCGACGAAAACTCGCCCTGCGGCGAATGCAGCACGAAGCCACGGTCTTCCTGCACCGGCCCGCCAAACATCACCGGTCTCGATGTCCAAAGCGAGATCTCGGGTTTCAGGTCCAGGCGTTCAAACAAGTCGCTCATCTTTATTTCTGTCGGCCGGTTGATCACCATACCGAGCGCGCCGTGCTTGTTATGCTCGCACAGGTAAACGACCGTGCCGCCAAAAACAGGGTCGCTCATCGACGGCATTGCGATCAGGAAATGATTCGATAGGTTCAGGTCAGGGATATTCATGATTTCATACCGTGAAAAGGTGGTTGTCCCTGGCGCACGGCACAGACAACTGCCATGCCGCGCTGCCTGCGATGTCATTCTAGCAGCAATTGTTGCGCCATTTTCACGCTTCAAATACCGACTGGATCAAATCATGCGGGGAAAACCCCAGTCGAAAGATAGCGGTCGCCACGATCACAGACGATGAACACAATAGTCGCGTTTTCCACTTGGCTGGAAAGGCGCAATGCGATTTCACACGCGCCACCGGCCGAAATACCGCAGAAAATGCCTTCCTCTGCGGCCAGACGGCGCGTCATGTATTCCGCCGCGGCCTGACTGACTTCCTCGACCTGATCAACCTTTGAGCGGTCAAAAATCTTCGGCAAGTATTCCTGCGGCCATTTGCGGATGCCGGGAATCTGCGAATGATCGTCCGGTTGCGCCCCAATCACCTGAATCTGCGGATTTTGCTCCTTCAGGTAGCGTGAGGTACCCATAATGGTGCCAGTCGTGCCCATCGCACTGACGAAGTGCGTCACCCGCCCGCCGGTATCACGCCAGATTTCCGGGCCGGTAGTTTCGTAGTGCGCACGCGGGTTGTCCGAATTCGCAAACTGATCCAGCACGATGCCGCGACCATCCTTTTGCATCTGTTCAGCCAAATCTCGGGCATATTCCATACCGCCGTTCTTTGGCGTAAGAATGATTTGCGCACCGTAGGCAGCCATGCTCTGTCGACGCTCAATGCTCAGGTTCTCCGGCATCACCAGAATCATCTTGTAGCCGCGCAATTTGGCGGCCATCGCCAAACCGATGCCGGTATTGCCGCTCGTCGGCTCGATCAGCGTATCGCCCGGCTTGATCTGGCCGCGCTGCTCCGCCCCCATGATCATCGTCAGCGCCGGCCTGTCCTTGACAGAACCGGCCGGGTTGTTGCCCTCCATCTTGCCGAGGATGATGTTGTTGCGACGCGCCGCATCTTCACCCGGAAGATGCATCAACCGCACCAGCGGGGTATTGCCTATGGTTTGTTCAATGGTTGGATAGGGCATGGCGATATCGGTTCGATTCAGCAAAACGTCATTGTAATCTCGTTGCCCACTACTGTCGGCATCCGGCCAGTAAAAAACCCCGCCGCAGCGGGGTTTTTGT
>Ga0316604_10000406_pt1 | contig 54697 bp, 43 predicted proteins | sample OWC_soil_day20_C_FD_207650 | JGI IMG/M metagenome (GOLD analysis project Ga0316604, IMG submission 207650) | Wetland soil microbial communities from Old Woman Creek delta, Ohio, United States - OWC_soil_day20_CT | ecosystem: Environmental > Terrestrial > Soil > Wetlands | place: USA: Ohio...
AAAGGCGAGGGGATATTGCTGAAGCGCCTGACCCACCAAACGGGTGTCCTCCGTGCCGGAAAAACCCATGTGCCAGCGGATGGCCATGGCCTCCTCACGGGACAGACGGAGAAAGCCGTTCACGATGTAAACCGATTTTTCCCCGTGGCCGTAAGGCAGTGGATCGTCAAAATGAAAAGTGGGAACAGAGGTCCACTTTCCGTCGGCGCCTTTGACGTTGCGGGTGCCCGGTTTGTAGCAGCCGATTTTACAGGCATCATGGAGCAGGGAGACCAGCGCCACGGTTTCCTCCGGGTAATCCAGTCCGTAAAGCTCCCGTGCCCGTTCCCGGGCGAGATAGTCGTGCAGGCAGTGGTAGACGTTCACACTGTGGTCGCACAGACCGCCCGGGTAGGAGCCGTGGAAACGGGCGGAGGCGGGGGCGGTGAAAAAATCACTTTTATTTTCCAGATAATCCAGAAGGGCGGCGGAGCCTTCCCGGAGAATATAGGTCTGAAACAGTTCAATAAACTCTTCCTTGGCGGACATACGGAACCTCCTCATGCTGAGACTCAATGATAATATCCATCATACCATAGGAACAGGCGTTTGTACAGATACAGCGCGGGAAGAATGAGCCTGCCCCGCAAACCGCGCTCCAAGGTTAGACGGTATGGCAAACGGCTCAAAATGGCGCCTGTAAACTGCGTGCAGGGCGTGGATCAATATATTATATAATAATGAGAGCTCGTTCAGGATGCCAATGATGACAATCCCGAACAAGCTCGTGTGAATTGTTTAAAATACGCTGAATTCTGTACAAGCCGGCTTTTTAAAGAGAAATCGCCTGACCGTAAGCGGAGCGCATGGCCCGCTGCACGTTTGCGACCTTTTCACAGTCGCCCAGCACCATCATGCGGGGCGCCACACCGGCAAATTCCATGGCCTCGGCCGCCAGCGGCCTGGAACCGATGGATACCAGAACATCGCCGCAGGTGATTTTATGGGCTTCGCCCCGGTGATCCGTGAAATTCACGCCGTCGGGATCAATCGACGTAACCCGCACACCGCACTGGAACCGGAAGTTGGGCTGATTCCGCCAATAATTATGCACCATATTTTTGTAATGGGCATGGGGCGCGTCGGCGATGAGCTCGGGCAGTATCTCCAGAACGGTCACCTTTTTCCCCAGCTCACAGAGATACAGCGCCGTTTCAACGCCAATTTCGCCGCCGCCCACCATGACGAGCTCATCGGCCAGCTGACCTTCCATGGTTCCGTAAATCTGAGACGCAAAATGCACATTGGGTCCATCAATGCCGGGAAGCGGAGGTGCTGTCGGCGTGCTGCCGACGGCAATGGCCACCACGTCATACTGCTCCGCCTTCAGCAGCTCAGGCGTCGCCTTGGTATTCAGACGGACATCCACTCCGAACTTCTCCATCCGCCCGATCATAAAGTTTTTAAACTGCTTCAGCGGCCATTTGAATGTGGCGTAATCGGCGTGCTTGAGCTGTCCGCCCAGGCTGTCCGTGGCTTCATACAGAGTGACGGTATGGCCGTTTTCAGCCGCAACCTGTGCAAATTCCAGGCCGGCGGGGCCTCCGCCCACCACGGCGACCTTCAAATGCTGTCCGGTCGGTACCGCCATCCGCTCCAGCTTGTCCTCCAACCCTATTTTGGGATTGACCGAACAGATGGAGCGCCACATATCCCTGCCGTTTGGCACATGGCACTTGTTGCAGCGGATGCAGGGTACCACGTCCTCGTCCCGGCCTTCCAGCACCAGCTTGCCATAGTCCGAGTTGTTAATCCAGCTTCTTGCCATATAAATCAAGTCGGCAGAGCCGTCTTCCACCGCTTGATTGGCCCAGGCGATATCCTGGAATCCGGCTGACGCTCCAACCACCATGTTCAAACCTAATTCATGGACTGTGCGGGTGACGCGCGCCATATCATTGAGATAGGGTGTGGGCATCTCTTCTGTGGAGGTAAAGCCGAGGGGATGCTGGGGGTCCATTTCGCCAGACCGCAGATGGATGATGTCAATGAGGCCATTGGCCATTTTGCAGAACTCGATGGTGTCTTCCACGGTGTAACCGCCCTCTGGCTCGCTCACTGAATAGACAATTTCCAGGGGCACGTAGTTTCCAACCGCAGCGCGGATTCCACGGAAAATCTCCAGCATAAAACGGCTGCGGTTTTCCACCGAGCCACCGTACTCATCCGTACGGTGATTGGTCAGGGGCGAGAGGAATCTCGCGTGGGGAGAATGCCGATAGCAGCAATGGACGCTGATGATATCAAACCCAAGGCGAACCAGATCGCACGCCTCTGTCGCGGCGTTTTTGATGTAGTTGTCCATCATTTCCCGGGTAACGGTGCTCACGTCCATGCTCATGGGGGAGTCGTCCTCGGCGGAGCGCTGGCGGTCAGTTTCCGTGCACTCCGGCTCTCTGGGGCCGCCCGGCAGAGGAGGCATGGGCATATCCTTGGGCGGCTTGCCGTCGGGGAAAAACCATCCCGGGCTGGACATGAGGTAGCCGGTTATCTTCGCGCCGTAGAAGTGGACGCTGTCCACCAGCTGGCACAGATAGTTCTGGCAGGTATAATCCTCAATGTCAAATAAGTTGAAATGTCCCGGAGGGTTGTCGATGGATCTGCCCGGAAACGGAATTTCATCCTTATGGAAATGGTTGATCGCAATGGTGGCGGCGCCGCTTTTCGCGCGGTTGGCAAAGTGGGAGATCACTTTTTCTGTGGGGTGATCCTGCGTTCCCTGGAGGAAGTGGGGTGTGGAGGGACTGGACATCATACGGTTGCGAAGAATGGTATTTCTAATCTGGATGGGGCTGAGCAGAGCCTGATATTTGTGGGGCATGGGTAATACCTCCTTTAGTGGTTCGTGGATACGGGCGGCATCAGCCGCCCGTATCGTTGCTCCCATGTGCTTCTGATCGCTGCCATTAGCTGCCGGACTGAACCCAGAGACGGCTCCAAATGGTGCGCATATTCTGATCATAATAAACTTTCTCACCGTTATAGCCGCCGATGCGGTTGGATACGAAATCATAGGTAGGCTGCATGCCGTCAATAAGGATGGCCCAATGCTTTGCGGGGAATTCCTGATCAATCAGCTGAGCTGCCGCGACCTGCTCCTCCGCGCTGGTAGCGTCGTTTACCGCATGAAGCTGCGCAAGATATTCGGTGTCTTCATGTCCATAGGCGTTGGGCATGGCGGAGTCGCCGGTCATCATGAGCGCCAGCGAGTAGCTGGAGAAGCCGCCGCCGTAACCCGCGGACTGACGCACGTCGGTGTAATCCTGAGAGTGGGAAACCGCTTCCATCATTTCAGGAGCCACGGTAATGTCCACGGTAATGCCAACTGCCTGTAGGTAAGACGCTGCCATCTGGTACAGCTCAAGGTTGGCTGTGGGGTCAAGCTCCAGCTCGAAGGTGAAGCCGTCGGGATAGCCCGCCTCAGTGAGCAGCTCCTTCGCCTTGTCGGGATCATAGGTATACTGGCTGGTCAGATCGTCCGACCAGGAACCCACCGTGGACCAGCTCAGCGTGGGACTCCACAGGCCGGGAATTACCACGTCGCCATCCACGCCCATATACTGGTTCATGGCGCTCAGGTCAATGGCATACTGCATGGCCTGACGCACGCGGATGTCGTTAAAGGGCTCCTGAGTGACCTTCAGAGCAATGGCGGCGGGAGATGAGCTCATATACTCATAGGTCGTTCCGGTGCTTTTCGCATCAAGCTGTTCCAGCTGATCATAGGTCAGGACATTCTTGCCGTTTTCGCCGAACCAGTCCAGAGACCCGGACATGGCCTGCGCCAGAATGTTGGCGGAATCCGCGATGTAAACCAAATTAATGGTGTCAATGTAGGGCAGCTTGTTTTCGGGATAGCGCTCATCATAGTCGTAATAATTCTCGTTCTTGGTCAGTGTCATAGAGTTGTCGGTCACATAGTTGGTCAGAACATACGGGCCGGTTCCCTTGGCATACTCCCAGGTCTGGGGGCAGGAATCCCACTCAGGGCCTGCGATATTAACCTTGGCGTTCATCAGCGCGGCCAGGGAGACGGTATTTGCCATGCCGTCATTGAAGGTAAACACCACGGTGTGGTCGTCGGTTGCCTCGACATTTTTAATCATGTCCAGCGTTGAGGTCCAGTCATAGTTATCAACTGAGATCTTTGTCTCTCCGTTAATGCCCAGCAGGCGGGAGTAAGACCATACCACGTCGCTTGCCACCAGCGCGCGTCCGTTGTAGGGCTCGCCGTCCTGGAACTTCACATCGTCCCGGAGGGTAACCGTAAGGGTTCCCGCGGTTTCATCAAATGTGTAGTCATCCGTTGCCAGCTGGCCCTGAAGATACTCGGCGGGGACCGCACCGGCGTCAAAGCTATATGTGTCGGAATCATTCAGTTGCCAGTCGATGACCCAAAGTGTCTCATACCAGAAGGAATACTGATACTCATTGGACATGGCGGGATCGAAATAGTTATAGAACTTAGGATAGTAAAGTGTGACAGAACCACCGTATTGCGGCTCCCCGGAGCTCGCTGCGGTTTCGGTCGCGGTTGTGGCGGAGCTTGAAGATTCCGTGTCCGTGGCCCCGGTCGAGTTGCTGCCGCAGGCGGCCAGCGCCAGCATCATGGAAAGCGCCAGAAGCAGGGATACATAGCGTTTCATTTCATTTCCTCCTAACAGTTTTTATTGCACGGAGCTTCTTTGCCCCGAAGCAAATAATTTAAGCGGCCGCGTTGGGTTTGTTTTTCTTGGCAGAGGAGGCATCCAGCTTGCGGAGTATTTTATCAAGCTTCTTGGTGTTATAGCTGCCGACACCGCCCTTCAGGCGGGGATCCAGCAGATCGCGGATGGCGTCGCCGAACATGCAGGCGGAGAAGGTGAGGATGGTAATGGCAAGGCCGGGAACAATGCACAGCCACGGGGCCTTAAAGAGCATTTCACGTCCCTGACCGGTAATGAGCGCGCCCCAGGAGGGCGTACCGGCGGAAACACCGTAACCAAGGAAGTTCATGGAGGCTTCCATCATGACGACGCTGCCCAGAGAGCCCGCGGCGTTAATGATGATCAGGGGCATAATATTCGGAACCACATGCTTCACGCTCTTCCAGATGGCCGTGCCGCCCAGAAGATCGGAGTTGTTGCAGTAACCGCTGTCCTTGACGGAAATGGCCGCTGAGCGCACCATACGGGACCCCGCAATGCCCGAAGGCACCGCCAGTGCGATGATCAGCTGGGGAATGCCGTTGCCCATCATGCTCATCATCAGCAGTAACAGCAGCATCATGGGGATACAGCCTACCGCGTCAACCACACGCTGGACAATCAGGTCAAACCAGCCGCCGAACACCGCGGAGAGCACTCCGATCACCAGCTGCATGATGGTGGAGAGGATGGTACAGCACACGCAGAGGATCACCGAGGTGCGGGCTCCGTAAATCATGTAGCTGAGCAGATCCTGACCCAGGCGGTCGGTACCCAGAGGATGGCTCCAGTTGGTAAAAGGCGCGATGAGCGAGTCCTTCACGCTCTTGCTCAGACTGCCGTCCACCATGGGCGTAGGAACGATGACGTCAGCAAAAATGGCCAGGAGCAAAAAAATGATCAGAATGACCAGGCAGATTCCGCCCAGTGTTTTTTTCTGAAACAGATCTTTTAAAAGCGTCATGCCGGCACCTCCTTTTAATCATATTTAATGCGGGGATCAATCCATTTATAAGCAATATCCACAATCAGATTGACGATCATGACAAAAATGGACATCACCAAAACACTGCCCTGCACCACAGGATAATCTCGCTGCCCCAGCGCGGTCACCAGCAGCTGTCCAATTCCCGGAATGTTAAAAATATTCTCCAGCACCACATTGCCGCCGATCAGAGCGCCCACGGAGAAGCCGATCACGGTAATCACGGGAATCATTGAGTTGCGAAACGCGTGCTGAAACATGACGTGCGTCTGATTCACACCCTTGGCATAAGCTGTGCGGATATAGTCCTGACGCATGGTGTCCAGCACCATGGTGCGCACAATACGCAGCTGCATGCCCGCCTGGGCCAGCGCGCCCAAAATGGATGGGATCAAAAACATTTGCAGATTGGTGAGGGGATCCTCAAAAAAGCTCACATACTGCACCGGCGGCGAGTAATCCCACCACTGCGCGGGATAAAACAGCACCAGCGTTGCCAGCCAGAATACCGGAATGGCCATAAAAATCACGGCAATTATACGAACGGTATAGTCGGGAATGGAGTCCTGCTTGGCGGCGCAGAACAGTCCCAATGGAATGGAAATCAGGTTGGCGAAGATCAGGGTGAGAATGCCAAGCTCCAGACTCACCGGCAGCTGGCGTGCGATGATGTTGGAAACGGTATCAAACTGGAAAAAGGAATCTCCCAGATTTCCCCGGACGGCATCGGCAAGCCAGTTGAAAAACTGCTGGGCCGCGGGGACATCCAGCCCCAGCTTGTGACGAACCGCATCCGCGTCCACCGTCTGGCCGGACTGCGTCATGCGGGTGACGATGGAGTCCACCGCGTCTCCGGGTACGGCGCGCATCAAGGCAAATACAATGAGACACACCAGAAATATGGTTGGAATCAGCAGGAGAACACGCTTGAGAACATACTTTCCCATGTCATTTACCTCCCCGTCACTTTGTGGCAAGCCACAAAGTGATGATTTCCCACGTCCGCGAACACCGGCTCTTCCTCTCTGCAGCGGTTGTCCGCATGGGGACACCGGGTGCAGAAATTACAGCCCTTGGGCGGGTTCATTGGGCTTGGAATCTCACCTTTAAGTAAGATGCGCTCCCGTGCGCGGTCCACGTCGGGATTCGGAATAGGAGCGGCTGAAATCAGAGCCTGTGTGTAGGGGTGCAGCGGATGGTCATAGAGCTCGTCGCTGGAGGTAATCTCCATGATCTTCCCCAGGTACATCACCGCCACCTCGTGGCTGATGAAGCGTACCACCGACAGGTCATGTCCGATAAAGACATAGGTCAGTCCGATCTCCTGCTGCAGTTTCATCAGAAGCGACACAATCTGCGCCTGAATGGAAACGTCCAGGGCGGAAACCACCTCGTCGCAGACGATAAACGAGGGCTGGAGCGCCAGCGCCCGGGCAATGGAGATGCGCTGCCGCTGGCCGCCGGAAAATTCATGGGGAAAGCGATCCGCGAATTCCGGCCGGAGGCCGACCGTGTTCAGCATTTCACTCACTTTTTCATCAATAGCCTGTTTCCCGGAGATGGTGTTATGGATTTCAATGCCCTCGCTGATGCACTTGCGGATGGTAAACCGGGGATCCAGGGATGCAAAGGGATCCTGGGTGATCATTTGCAGGGTCTTGCGCATTTTCCGCATGCTGCCGGCGGGGATATTGCGCATATTCACGCCTTCAAACATAATATCTCCGCCGGTAATGGGAAGACGGGAGAGCAGGCAATTTCCAATGGTGGATTTGCCGGAGCCGGATTCTCCCACAATGCCCAGCGTCTTGCCCCGCTTCACCGCAAAGGAAACGCCGTCCACAGCCTTTACGGAACCGATCTGACGTCTCAGCAGCCCTTTGGTAACCGGGAAATGCATCTTCAGGTCGTTGACCAGCATGATGTCCTCCAGTTTTTCATTAAAAGGAACCTGGCTTGGAATGACAGAGCTCACATGACAACCTCCTTTGCGCCTTCCTGCGCCTGATTCATGTGGAAGCAGGCACAGCTGTGACCCTCTCCGACCTCCGTCAGCGGCGGACGCCGGCTGCCGCACTCCTCGGTGGCATACCTGCAGCGCTGCTTGAACGCGCAGGAATCCGGGGCGATTTTGGACATATCGGGCGGCTCGCCCTCAATGGTGCGAAGCCCGTGGCTCCGGGGCAGGTCTAGTCGGGGAACAGCGTTAATGAGTCCGATGGTGTAGGGATGGTGGGGATGGTTGAAAATATCCCTGACACTGCCTTCCTCCACGATCTTTCCGCCGTAGACAATTTTGACGGAGTCTGCGTAGCGGGCCACAATGCCCAGGTTGTGGGTGATGATAATCAGCGCGGTGCCGTATTCCTGCCGCAATTCGTTTAACTGCTCCAGCACCTGAGCCTGAACAGTAACGTCCAGCGCCGTGGTGGGTTCGTCCGCAATGAGCAGTGAGGGCTGACAGCTCATTGCCATAGCGATCATGGCCCGCTGCTGCATACCGCCGGAAAACTGATGAGGATATTCCTTCAGCCGGGCGGCGGGATTGGGAATATCCAGCTTTGCCAGAAGCAGTTCCGCTCGCTGCCAAGCCTCCTGCTTACTCATCGAGGAGTGAAGCAGAATATTCTCCACAATCTGCTTTCCGATGGGGATGACCGGGTTGAGCGCGGTGCTTGGCTCCTGAAAGATCATACTGATTTCGCTGCCGCGGATTTTTTCCATTTCCTCATAGGACAGCTTCATCAGATCATGGCCTTTAAACAAAATCTCGCCGCCCCGGATAATCCCCGGCGGATACGGAATTAAACGGAAAATGGACATGGCGCTGACAGATTTTCCCGAACCGCTCTCCCCGATAATGGCAACACATTCTCCCTGACGCACTTGGTAGGACATATCGTCAACCGCGCGCACTTCCGTTCCGTTCTGAAAAAAACTAGTGCGCAGGTGGCGGATATCTAATATCACGTCGGACATGGGTTCATGACTCTCCTTTCTTCCTTTGCCTGACCAGCAAGGTTCCTCCCAATGGTAATACACAACTTCTCAGGCGGCAGTCCTCTCCGACATCCGCCGTAATGGTAACCCCCGGAGGGGCGTCAAACTGGCTTTCGGCAGCATCGCCCATCACAATAACGGTGCTGTCTCCGGATGATATCCATCTTGATGATGGGTCCATAGTGAGGTATGCTTCTTTCACGGCGCCTCGGAGCAGCGTTCCGTTTAAGGTGACCGTCAGTGTCCGGTCGGTGTCCTCGTTAATGATATCGCCCTCCAGCTCCATATCGCTCAGAACCAGGTTGTTGCCAAAGACAGGCTCGGAGCCCACCCTGGTGGCGTATTCATCGAAATTGACAGCCGCCCTCAGCAGCACGTTGCAGCCGCTTTTGATGGTCACGCCGACCAAATCCAGATAAGTATTCGCGCTTTTAAGTAAAAAGCACTCCCGGGCGGTCTCAATCTCGCCGCCGGTTACCGTCAGCTCCGCAACCTCCGTTGGAACCCCTTTCACGTTATGTATCATGGCAAAATGCCGCCCGGAGCGCACCGAGGTATTACGCAGCGCACATTCGCTCAATCCGGACATAATCAACCCGTGAGACGCTGTTTCCAGCCGGCAGTCGTTGAGCACCACATGACAGTCGCCGTCCGCGCTGGCGGCATAGCCCGGCGAACGAACCTCAATGCCGCATCGGTTGGCCTCCAGATACACATATCCGTTTCCGGCGTCGGTGGACAGGGCGCCCCAACCCTCCGCGACGATTTCGGAGTCATAAAAGTAAGTCCGCGAGTGATCCATGGATAGATGTGCCCGGCAGTTGCCGCTAAGCCCCAGCGCGGGCGGCGGAACCAGCATTCCGCGGCCGGGCCGGAATACATATCCCTCCGGCAGCGTCCCTCCGGAGGCGGTCAGCCTGCAGCCATAAATTCGAAGAACACCTCCCCGTGTGGCAAGCGTGCACGGGCGAACAACGCCGGCAGTTTGAATGTCACAGCCCCGGAGCACCAGCTCTCCACCCTCGTCAACCATGACCCCCGCCCCGACTCCCGTGAAGTCATCGCTGCCGTTACCGATCATCTCAATAGTTGCGCCGGAAAGCACATACTTCTCGCCGCCTTTGACATAAAAACCGTTCCGGGCACCGTCTTCACTTTTGATGGTAATGTCCTCCGCCCGGTGCGGCCCAAGTTCTCCCGCCGCCTCGTTTGCGGAACAGCTTCCATATTCCAGCTTGACGACAGCGCGGATATCCGTGCGCAAATCAGGCCATGTCCAGTTGTTATCCGGGTAAATGACGGCGGGACGATTTCTTGATCCGCCCGATACCTGCATTCCAAACGGCGGTCTCCCATTCTCAAGCATTCTGCAGTCATCCTTTGTTGAATTAATACCAACATCGCCCTCTGTTTATGATTTTTTTACTTCAACAAGTACAATATAAGGGATGGCCCATGAAGTTGCCATTGAAAAATCAATCATTTACATTTCTTTTTCGATCATTTCCGACTGCGTCATCGTATACAAAAATAAAACCGAAAATAGATCAATCTATATTCATAATTGCTTAAATTTTTTTATTCAAATTGACTGCGGTAATCTGCCGGCGCCAGGCCGGAAACCTTTTTAAAGGTCTTGTAGAAATGGGAATAATCCTTATAGCCCACCCGCTCCGCAACAACGCCCATGGGGAGGCTGCTGTTTCTCAGCATCTCTTTGGCCAGCTCTGTGCGCTGTTCCGCGATATAAGAAGAAATGCTGATTCCCATCTCCTCATGAAAGGTTCTGGCAATGTGGCTTTCACTCAGGTGCAGCCGCTTGCACAAATCCTGACGGGTAAACGAATGGTTTAAATTCTGACAGACAAAGTGGCAGACCTTCTGGGCGATGGTTCCCGCCTCACAGGAATTCTCAATCCTCGACATAGCCAGCTCCGCAACCTGCCGCACCCAAACCAGCATATCGGGAACGGAACGGGCGGAGTTGCGCTTGCCCTCCGTCCGCTCCAGGGCCAGAAAGATTTCATGAGCCGGAACGCCGGCCTGCTTCAGCGCAAATCCAACCTCCTGTGTAAAATCCAGCTGAAACGCCAGCAGAAAATCACCGTCCATTCGGTTGGCCGCTATGGTCTGGGTGAAGTAGTCCCTGATACACTGATAAAATTCTTCTTTTCTGCCGTTGCTGAACAGAACCATCCAATCTCTCAGCGTCGGACTCGTCAGCGCTTCCCGCTTCATCATAATGCGCGGCAACAGGAAAACGCCGTTCATCGCCGTTACGTTCTGGTAGTCGCCGAAGTAAAGCTGCTCTACCAGCTCCTTCAGCTCGCAGGCCAGACACGGCCTGCCGATATAGGCGGATATCTGACACTGAAAGTAGGTCTCCGACAAGGCGCAGATTTCACTGCAGATGGAATAAGCCTCTTTTTCCTCTGGCAAACGCGCGTCTCCATACAGCAGAACCACCAGAGTGTCGGGATACTGCGAAATTTTGGCGCCTCCAAACACCTGGGTCAGCTTCTTTTTACACAGTATCTGCACGCCGTAGCGCAGGTTCTCCCGCTCCCGGGCGGAGGGCGACGACAGCCACCTTCTCAAGGAGAACAGGATGGGAAACACCTTTTGATGGTGTTTATAGTCGAAGGAGGTGGGAAAATCCGTATTGCAGTCCCCGTTCTCGTCGATGGTGACAACGGAATCGAGCAAATGCTCCCAGAAATGCCGCTCCTGCCTCCGGCGAAAATCCGGTTCCATGGTAAACCGCTTTAAATCCGTATGCTGAACCTTGTCCAGGGCAAGCTTGATCGCTTCCACCAGCTCAATCTGCTCCACCGGCTTCATAATACGGCCCAAATTGCGGCACGTTGTCTGCTGAATGGCAATAAATTTTTCCTCCGGCACCAGCAGTACGGCCTCCATGTCGGGGCGTTTTTCATTCATCAAATCCAGCAGCGCGATTTCCTGATCCATCGCGCCGGTGCAGTCCAAAACCATGACCTGGATATTAGGGTCCTGAAACAGGGATGCCGCCCGCTCCAATGTCTCGGTATGTAAAATGCGGATATTCATTTTGATGGTCCCAAAATGGCTGTGAATCAAATCCTGCCCTTTGGAAACAATGAGAATTGTATTCATACAAATTAACCTCTTGCCTGAAGCTGATCAGGCCATGTTCCTTGCCACATTGTCCGTACACAGCGCAAAAAGGGTTGCCTCAAATCATTTTGAGGCGGCCCTTTTTGCTTGCACCACGATGATAAAAAAGAGAAAAGAACTCAGGCTTGAAAATGCGGCGGTATCCTTACGCCATACCGGCAGGCATCATGCCCATACCGGAGGAGACGTGATCCAGCGCCTTGGAAATGATGGATGACAGCTCTGCCCAGGTAACAGAAGCCTCGGGATTCAGCGCCCCCGCGCCATTGCCCACGATAATGTTCATGCCAGCCAGAGCGTTTACCGCTGCCTCCGCCCAGTCGGAGACCGACGCGCTGTCACTAAAGGAGCTCAGAGGGTCGCCCTCGGAGGTTTCCGCGGTAATGCTCAGCGCTGAAAACGCGCGATACACCATCGTGATAGCCGTTTCACGATCCACAATGCCGTCAGGATCAAAGGTTTCCGTGCTTGTGCCGGAGACAATCCCGTTGGTTTCCGCCCAGATGACGGCATTCGCGTAGGAAGAGGACGCATCCACATCAGTGTAGGTCAGGCTGCCGTCCACAGCCGGAGCACCGGCTGCCTGATAGAGCGTCTCAACCAGTTCAGCCCGGGTCACAGAGGAAGACGCGGTGAAGGTTCCGGCGGCAATGATGCCCTCTGCCGCCAGATCGTCGGCATAGGTCGCTGACCACTCGTAGCCTTGGAAATCGCTGTCGCTGAAATAGACGGATTGCGCGCCCACATGGAAGGTAACATTGCCGATGGTGGTGTCTTCCGTCACCTGCTTGCCCGCGATGGTGAGGGTGCCGTACACCTTCACGGTGACGGCGGAATCGGCCTTGACATTGCCGGAGGAGGCCAGCGTCAGATCGCCCACGCCGGTATCGCCGGTAACGGTCCAGACAGAGCTGTCGTCAAAGGCCAGGGACGCGTTGCGCAGATAACCTACCACTTTGCCGTCCCACTCGGAGTTGTTGAAGGTGACATTGGCGGAGGAGGGGCCGGAGCCTGCGTCGGGGCCTGTCATAGTGACAGTGGACGCAATGTAAATGTCGCCGTTTAATTCTGTGGTTTCATCAGAAGCACCGGTGAGATCCCACTTGGTGGAGCTGTTCTGATTATTGAAGGTGACAAGGCCAGTGCCCGCGTTGTCCGCGGCAAGGAGGTAGTTCTTTGCTCCTTCAGAAGCGTACTTGGCATAGTTTTCATTGTAGAAGTAGTTGCTGTTGGAGGTCACGGTGGCGGTTCCGGTGCACAGGATGACCGCCATCGCCTCGCCGGTCTGGGGCGCGGTGTTTTTATCCTGGTACCAGTAGGACTGTTCCTTGGAGATATCCTGCCCAAACTGATAGGAGGTCTTGTTGATAAAGAGGTTCAGCATCTGGGCGTTGACCAGGCTGGTGTCATCGCCCCAGCTCCAGTCGGAGAAGGCGGAGGCATCGTCCCAGCTGTCTTCGTCGGTGGACAGGTCATAGAAGCTATAGTTGTCGGGATTAAACGCGCAGACCACTTTGCTGTTGTCTACCGTGATGCCGGCAAGCGTGCCGGAGCCGCCGGAGCGGGTCTTGATACCCGCAACACCGGTGAGCTCCGTGTTGAAGGCGAAGATGTAGCCAGCGGAAGCGGAGCACAGCGCGGCATCGGCATTGGAGTGCAGAGCGGAGTTAAACACATAGACCAGACTCTCGTCGGCGCCAATGCAGTAGACTCCGGCGCAGCCGCGGCCGTATGTGGTGGCGGACAGGCGGTTTGCCACAATGGTTCCGCCGCCGGTATCAGTGGTCAGGGCGGTTCCGGTTTCGTCCGCGGTCACAATGATCGCGATGTCGTCGGTGCTGCCCTTGTCGGCGGTATTGCCGTTGCTGGCGTAGGCGGAAAGGTCGCTTGTGTATTCGGGCTGGGCCTCCGAATTCCAGTTGGCGGAAACGGTGGAGGAAACCGCCGTGCCCAGATCGGTGCCGGGACGGGTATCCAGCACGTTCTCCACCAGATAATCATAATCCGTGTTGACCGTTCCGTCGGAGGTCAGGATGCCGTTGTCCGCGTTGGAATTGAGGGTAATCTGCCCGCCCAGGGCGACATACAGTCCGTGTCCGCCGGAGGTGGCTCCGAAGTAACGGCCTCCAGACAGGTGTCCGACGCCGCCGGCCACCGCAAAGATCACGTTCTCCGCGCCTTCAATGGTGGGGTTGTTCAGCACCACCGAGGAGGTGGAGGAATCGGTGTAGTCGCGGATCTGACCCAGGTATTTGCCTTTTGCGTCCGTGTCTCCGCCGTCTACCAGAACCGCGGAGCCTAGGCCATAGAAATTACAGGCCTCGGAGGGGCCGTAGGGAATGGTATTATTGTGGGAGATCAGGTTGTTGACCGTTACCTGCGCGCCCTTCTGCACCATCAGCGTGGCCACGTCGCCCTGAACCACATTGTAGGTGCCGTCGTCATTCACATCCTCGTAGGCGGCCTCATAGGTATCGTTGCTCTTAATATCGGAAGCGGTGGAGCCGACCGACTTGTAGAGATAAGCGCCATAGATTTTATAATTGCCGGGGCGGGGGCCGTTCTGATAATCGTGCACATAATTATACAGGCGGATGTAATCATAATCGGTGCCATACACCCAGCCCTTTTCCGCGTACACCGCGTTAATGAGCTCGGCCTTGGAACGGTATTCCACGTTCTGGGTGATATAGACCATCTGATAGATGGTTCCGTCGATGGTATAATAAGTACCGGTCATGGCGCCCATAGTGGAGGTGTATTTATTGGTGCCTTCACCGTCGATATCCGCGACGTAGTCATACACGTCATCCGGCAGGGACGCATCGGACGACACAGCCCCAGTGGTAATGGAGGGCGCCACATAGCTGGCGGCGGGGTCCGAGTCAGCGGTACGGGTGTCGTCCGGATTTGCGGTAAAGGTGACACTGACCGCCGCGCCGGTGGTTACCGTAAAGCTTCCCTCATAGGAGGTTTGTCCGGCGGCTTCCGCAACTGCGGTGCCGTTGACCGTCAGGGTATCAATCTTATAACCGATGTCCGCCGTAACTGCGTAGGAGGAGCTTAGTTTCTCGCTTACCAGAGCCGCGGGCAGATTGTAGGTTCCGTTGGGATAAACACTGCCGTTGTCACCTGCCGAAACCGTCATTTGGGTCATGGAGTTTTCATCGGTGGTATACTTCATGCCCTCGGCGTAGGTCTTTGCGGCGGCGGAGAGTCCCACATAAAAGGTGCCTCCGCAGCTTGCGGTGGCGACATCCTCCATCGCAGTCAGGGTGGAGGGAAAGCTCCAGCCGGGGGTGCGGTTCAAATCGTAGAACGAGGTTGTGGAAATCTTCTTAACGCCCTCCGGGATCACCACCCAGCCATTGGCGTTGGTGATGACCGCCGTGGACCCTCCGCCGATGGTGGTAACGGGCAGGCCGTCTACCTCAGCGGGGAATAAAATCACGCTCTCATTTTTTACGGTACCCGAGGACGCGACAACCGTCGCCTCGGTATCCGTGGCGGTGTAGTACCATTCACCCGCTGTTTTGACCGAGCTGTCCGCCAGTACGGGAACGCAGGACAGGGACAAAACTGTAGCCAGCACCAAAAGCAGGGAAATGGCGCGCTTTGCGTTATGTTTCATGTATGCTCCTCCTCATTTTATGTTCCATATATAATTGTGCACAAAACAACCCTAAATACAATAGAGCAATTGCACGTTAATGCTAGCTCCTGCCTGTGCAGAGAGCACAACACGCACCATGGCATACAAAATTTGGAGATGCAGAAAATTTCAGTCTATCTCAATGATGTCTGAAATTTACCTGAAAAAAACTTGAAATGAATTCCTTTGCGCGAGATTGATGTTGGGCGCGTCAGCCTGCCCGCACAACCGGCGGCATGATACTTTGTGCAGCGGTCATATAGCACCACGACCGAAAGTGGAATATAATTTACATGTTACATGCGGATTTTCGGTTCCTGTGAAAACCGCGGAAACAAAAGGAGTCATTGTTCCAGATATTTTAACGAAGGAGAATATGAATGAAACAGGCAAAGCGCATTCTGTCCCTGCTGTTGGTCATGGCTATGACCGCCTCCCTGGGCATTACGGCCGCTATGGCGGCGCCTCCGGGGGACGCCTCCGCAACCACAACCACCGCAACGGTGACCAATCACCGGCAGGGAGATTGGGTATACAGCATCACCAGCGACGGCACAAACAAGTATGCCACTGTCACTTACTACTATGGTAAGGGCGACACCATCATCATTCCCAGCGTGCTTGGCGGTGTCAGCGTCACTCACATCGCTTCCCTCGCCTTCAGCCGCTCCAGCGCGACCACTGTCTATGTCCCTGACACGGTGACTGATGTGGCCGACTGGGCGTTCTATGATCTGAATGAATGCAAGGTGTTTTCGTTTGCCAACGCTCAGGTCTCAATCGACACCAACGCGTTCCAGAGCAGCGGCGCGGAAAACGTTTATGTTCCCGCCGGTTCCTCCGTCACGCAGGCAAACGGCTCCGCCGTGAAGACCAGCGACACGTTTGTGGAAAACGCCATTGACGATATTACCAAAGCATGGATCGCGGGCGGACGCTATCTGGCCGTCTCCGGCTATACCCTGACCACCTCCGACATTGCGGCCATCTGCAACATCTCCGATACCGCAGTGGAGCCTGAAGAGCTGAGCGTTGAGATCGCGGATGCCTTTCAGAATATCGTTTCCGAGAGTGATCTTGTAAACACCTTCAAGATACTCAATACCCAGGAAAAGCTGACTGAATTTCAGGACGAACTGAAGGCGGACAGCTCCTATTCCGCGATTTACGCTGCCCTTCCCTACACTCAGGTGGGTTATTATTTAAATGGCAACCTGGTCACTTTGGCTGACGACTGCGTCGCTTACGACGTAGCCACCGGAGATCAGATCGAGATTCAGGACGCCGACTCTGACCAGTACTATCAGTACGTGGCTTACCAGACCAATGACGCCGGAGAAATCAACGCGCTGTATTATACCGGCGTCGGCGTGACCTATACCTACGATACGCCCACCATCACCGGCACCGATACCAATGTGGACGGCCTGTCCGGGCGCACGGTGCTGGATCCCACTTATCTGGCCTTTGCCAGCGGTGTGGTTAAGGCCGACGGCGAGGACGTTGCCATGGACTCGCTGAAGGTCTCCGACACCTCTGCCACCACCATTGTGGTCAACGGCGCGAATCAGGCGGCATCCGATCTGATTTCCGCCTCCGCCAATGAGGAGCGTTCCGTTCTGTGGGCCACCAACGACGGTTCCATCACTGTGGGAACAGTAGACGTCAACTCCACCTCCACCGCCGACTGGGCCAAAATGTCCTATGAGCACGGCCTGTCCTCCTACAACGTGGAGATTGCCATGGAGTGGGGCATGAACGCCGTGTTCTACGCCACCAACGGCGGTACGCTGGTGGTGGGCGACGCGGACGGCGACCGCTCCACCATCACCGCCTCAGGCGACGGCGCCAACGGAATCCTTGCCGGCGGCACCGGAACAAAGACTCTCTCCGCCGACGGCACCACCACCAATTCCACCTCCAACATCACCGTTTACAATGCCGACTTCACCCTGACCGGCTGGAACAACCATGTGGCGGACGTGGTGTACGGCGGACACGCCGAGCTCTATGACATCACCGCCACCACCGGCATCAAGGGCTCCTACGCCGTAGGCCAGGGATCTTCTCTGGCAAACGACTTCGGCAACGGCACCATTTATGCTAAAAACTTCAGCTCCGTGGTATACGGCAACCGTTCCGCGGGCATCTACGCCATCGGCTCCGGCGTGATTGAGGCGGACAGCTCCTCCGTCACATCCTGGGGAGACGCGGCGGTGGTTTCCGCCTCCGGCGGGACCGTTAAGCTCACCGATTCTCAGGCCAGGGGTCAGATTGTCCTCCGCAGCCGCGGCGGCAACAGCGGCAACAATGCCATGCAGATGAAGAATACCACCCTGACTCTGGCCCGCGACTATTCCGCCGAGGGTTCCGGCTATGTTTACGGCGACGAGGCTCTGGCTGCCGTCAATGCCTGGATGAAGTATGTCTCCTCCGACGGAACCCTCATGCACTATGTGATGAGCGGCATCGGCCGCACCATCGGCGAGGCCGCCACCATCACCGATGCCGACGCTGATGTGGACGGACTGATCACCGCGCTCAACCAAATCGATGGTGTCTCCGTCACCGCTGACACACTCATCCGCAACAGCGTGCTGGACAACACCTATTACAACTACTCCGCGGGCGGCTATAAGGGCGTTAACAACGGCACCGGAACCGATTATTCCGAGGTGCCCTTCCTGCAGGCGGGTTCCAGCTTCGGCGGAATTTACTCCGCCATCATGGAGCTGGAGAGCGCTGGCGAGACGATGACACTGGACAACACCACCGTGGCGTATGACAGCTCCGTGGGCGCCGACTATCATTATCTGGTCGCCAACGAGGCGGGCTCCACCGGCACCGCCATTAATCTGGAGAACTCCACTGTGGAGGGAATCATCTGGAACGAGGGTGACGTCACCCGTATGTCCATGGGTATGCCCTCCGCGTTCTCCTCCGAGATGACGGTCAATCTGGTGAACTCCACCTGGAGCGGCGTATTCGCCGACGGTTCCAACGGCCTGTGGAACGGCTCTGTATCCTACGCCAACAGCGCAGGCGAGACCACAACCCTCAACGGCAACTATTACGGTGCGGCAGGCAACTACGCGACCACTCTGAACATTGACGCCACCTCCACCTGGAACGTGACCGGTGACAGCTATATCGGCACCCTGAACATTGCCGACGGCGCAACTGTCACCGCGACCGCTCCCGTCACCGTGTTCTACAAAGACGGCACTGTTCCCGCCTCTGCCAACAATGTAACCTTCGTGAAGCTTTCCTCCTTCTCCGACATGACCGGCTATGACTGGGCCAACGAGGAAATCAGCTATCTGGTCAATGACGGCATCCTTTACGGCACCGACGAAACCACCTACACCCCCAGTTCCAACGCTTCCCTGCAGGAGTTCGTTCTGATGCTGTACCGCACCGTAAACTCCGACACGGGCGCAAGCGATTACCAGACCGCTCTGGCCTGGGCCACCGAGTATGCCACCGCCGCCGGCGTTGATCTGAGCGGAGTGGATACCACTGCCGCCATTACCCGTGAAACCGCAATGACCCTCATCGCCTATGTTCTGGGTCTCAGCGACGGCACATCGGACGATCTGGCGGCCTTTACCGATGCTTCCTCCGTATCCTCCGCCGAGGTTGCCTATATTGGCGCTCTGGCTAAGGCCGGTGTGATTGAGGGCGACGACGCAGGTAAGCTCAATCCCTCCGATCCATTAAACCGCGCCGAAATGGCCGTTCTCCTCTACCGCGCACTGACGGTGAGCTCCAACACCTGAGCGCGTCCTTTTCACGGTATCTGCCGGACATGCGCGGCAGTGCCGGAATAAATCCCAACAGAATCAGCCCATTCATGAGAACCGGCGCGGCCATGCTTTTTGGCCGCGCCGGTTTCTTAGCCGTATACTTCTGCGAGTGTTGTGGCAAGAACGGATTTGCATTTTTTCACCGTTACATGGTCGTACCCGCACGCGCCTGGGCCACGGATTGAGCACGCTGTCACGCGACTCTTTTCGGGTCTGTTGATAAGCGACAGTTTTTCCGGTTCATTTGAAACATTATTGCTTCAAATTAGGTATTGTTTTTCGAAAAAAGAGCGAATATAATTACCGTTCGGATAGGAGGGTGACAAATGATTAATAAAATTCTGAATGTCATCACGGGAGAGCCATTAACAAATGAACAGAGCGCGGGAGAAAAATATAATATTCCCTTTGGACTTGCCATTATGGCAAGCGACGCGGTTTCATCAGTGGCCTATGCTGCCCAGGAAATTCTGTTTGTTTTAATTGTATTAGGTGTGGCTGCATATCAGTGGCTGACCATTACCTCATTCATGATTATCGGTCTTTTGATTATTCTGACCATTGCGTACATTCAAATTATCCGCGCCTATCCCCAGGGTGGCGGGGCGTACAAGGTGGCCAGAGAGAATCTTGGGGTGTTCCCCGGACTGACTGCCGGCGCGGGACTCATTATCGGATATATCCTCACTGTGGCGGTCAGTGCTTGCGCCGGCGCGGACGCCATTCTGTCGGCATTTCCCTTTCTGACAGGAGCCAAGGTTGAAATTGTGGTGGGCATTGTGATTGTGCTCACAATTTTAAATCTCCGGGGCATCAGTGAGTCTTCTAAAATCTTTGCCATTCCCACCTATATTTTTATTTTCAGCATGCTGGTGATGATTGGGTTCGGTCTGTTTAAGTATTTTGTGCTGCATATTCAGCCGGAGCCGGAATTTGAGATTCCGTCCCAGACCATGGAAAACGTCACCTTCTTTATGATTCTAAGGGCGTTTTCCTCCGGCTGCTCCGCCTTGACCGGACTGGAATCGGTCAGCAACTCCGTGCCGAATTTTAAGGAAGACAGCCAGAAAAACGCGAAAACCGTGATGGTTCTGCTGGCCATCCTGATTTTTGTGATTTTCGGCGGCACCTCCATTCTCACGATCTTTTATCAGGCCGTGCCCAAAACGGAAGGCCCCACTGTCATTTCCCAAATTGCCGCGGCTATTTTTGGCAAGGGCTTCATGTTTTATCTCATTCAGTTCAGCACCGCGGTGATTTTGCTGATGGCCTGCAACACATCCTACACCGGCTTTCCCATGCTGATGTCTATTATGGGGAAGGACGGCTATGCTCCCCGGCAGTTTACCATCCGCGGCAAACGGCTGAGCTTTTCCTTTGGCATCATCGCCCTGTCCTGCGTGGCATGTTTGCTTGTTCTCCTCTTTCAGGCGAATACCCACAGCCTGATTCCCCTCTATGCCATCGGCGTCTTTACGTCTTTTACGCTGGGGCAGTTCGGTATGGTGAGCCACTGGATGAAAAGCCGGGACAAGGGCTGGCGGAAAAGTGTGCTGATCAACGGCATAGGCGCCGTTGTGACGCTGCTGGCCACCGCCATTATTCTGGTGCAGAAATTTACTGAGGGCGCATTTATCGTGGTCATACTCATCCCCATCATTGTGTTTGTCGCGCTGAAAATCAAATGGCATTACAAAAAGGTTGCGGTGGGACTCAGTATCAGCGAGATTGATCTAAGCAAGGTGAATCTTCGGAAAAAGTACGAGCATATTGTCATCGTCCCCATTGCCAGCCTGAATAAAGCGACACTGGGCGCGCTGGAATATGCGCAGAGCATCGGAGGACTGGTTTTCGCACTAAATGTTTCTCCCGATTTGGAGTCCATGGAGAAGCTGAAAAAACGCTGGGCGGAGCTGGACACTGACATCATGCTGATTGCGAAATATTCCCCCTACCGGGCGGTTGTAACGCCTCTTCTCAACTATATTTCGCTGATCGCGGCCTCCACGGAGGAGGGCGAGCGGGTAACAGTGATCGTGCCTCAGTTCATGACCGATGAGCGATGGGGCAATATCCTGCATAACCACACCGGCTTTTTCATCCGGGAGACGCTCCTGAAGAACGACAAGGTGATTGTGGCAACCTATCCTTACCACCTTACCGATGAAGCCAAAGAAAGCTGGAGCTCAGAAAAGCCGGACGCGCCGGGGAAAAGCTGATATAACGCACAGAGCCCGGCCGGGGAAACAAGAAGGGGAGTCCCGCGCGTAACGCGCCGGACTCCCCTTCTTTCCTGTACCGCTTATGTTTGAATATTGGAGGGATTGATCAGCTGAGAATAAAGTTGTTCCAAATCCTCGCGGATTGCCGAAATAGAAATCATGAGCTTGACCAACACTTATTGAATTTCTGCTATGATTTTGCCGGTATCCGTAATATCATAGCCTCCAATGCCATTGACCTCGCTTAAAAATGCCTGAGAGTTTAAAACATCCATCACGGCGGAAACATATCCCTCGGGGAGGGTACCTTTGGGGATGATCAAATCCAGGCGCTCCTTGCGGATGGGGATAAAATCCACATTATTGACCATCTGCGCGCTTTTTTCGTTGCCGACGCCCACATCGGCATCCCCTCTTGCAATACAGCTGGCCACGGATATATGCGTGTTTTCCAGACGGTTGAAATATCCGTCAATGCCGCTTTTGGGAATCCCCATCTGCTGGAGTGAGGCATCAATCAGGACTCTGACGCCGCAGCCTGCTTCGCGGTTTACAAACCGGATATGATCCCGGGTCAGATCCTGCCAGCTTTGAATGTTCAGAGGGTTGCCCTTTGCCACGTAAAATCCCTGAATGCGGTGCGCCAGGTTCACCATTAGGCAGGGAATACCCGGCAGCAGATAGGGAATAAACGGAACATTGTATTCCCCCGTGGTGCTGTCCCAAAGGTGGGCGGAGGAAATGGACACATTGCCGCGGTACAGCTCCACAAGGGCGTTATAGCTGCCCATATAGGAGCGCAGGGCCTTGAGCTGATAGGGAGCAGCACTCAGATACTGAACCAGAACATCCAAAAGCGCGTCCTGTCCACAGAGAATAAATTCCTTTGCCGCAACCTCATATCTGGAAGGAGGGCTTTTGAGCATGCCCTGAATCCTGGCGGGGGTATAATTGATCTGCGGAGATGCAACCGGCTGGCCTACGGCGGCTTTCACCGATACGGTCTTTGATTGATTGATATAAGCGTCAATATCCTTTGGATCAATCCGCACCTTCCGCCCCACGCGGTAGGAAACCAACTCGTTTTTGTGGATTAGGTCATAGACGGTATTTTTTGAGATGCCCAGCAACTCAGCGGCCTCAATGGCGGAATAATACGGTTTGTCTGTAGTCATTCGTACACCGGCTCTCTCATTATATCAAAGAAATAGCTTACGAAGAAAAGCTTAAGACGGCAGTGAGCGGACCTATCTGTGCTCATTCTACACCAAACAACGCCAACGTGTCAAATGAATTGGTACGAAACGGTATATATCGTGACGAATTTAAAAATCATATGGATGAATTGAACAATAGCGGATTCTTACAAACATATTTTTTATCATAAAATACGAATTGGGTTATTCCATATTGAAAATCAAAAATATTCTGCTATAATGCAGTAAAACGCAAAGGTGCATCACCCTAATTTATGCGAAACAGAACCAAAACTGTTACGCGGGTGCACATGAGCGTTTTATTTTTTTATTTAAGCAGGAAATCAGATGATTCACGCTTCATGGGCTGCGCTTATAATACCTGGCACACCAAACGCTATCCCGCGTGGCTGCTGTCTATATCGACGACGGCAACGGGCTGGAGGTCAGGGTGGCGTTTGCCAATGACTGGGAGCGGGCGTTCCGCTCTAAAAAATGGAATATCCGCACTGCGGAACCTGAGGGAAAGGAAGCGATGGCCATGGACTGCGGTACCCATCAAAAGAAAACAGAGGAGCACCCCTGCTATACCTGCGGCGGCGCGAAAAATGCACGGCTGCATTTGCCGGTTGCGCCCAAATGCAACATTCAGTGTAATTACTGCGTTCGGAAATTTGACTGCCCCAACGAAAGCCGGCCTGGGGTTACAACCGAGGTGTTGAGCCCGGCGGAGGCGTTGCTCCGATACCGGAATGTGTACGGTCGGCTGGATAACTTGAAGGTTGTGGGAATTGCCGGTCCGGGTGACGCTTTGGCTAATCCGGAGGAAACCTTTGAGACCCTGCGGCTGATTCGGGCGGAAAACCCGGACATCACCTTCTGTGTCTCCACCAACGGGCTTATGCTGCCCCGCTACGCCCAGGAGCTGATTGACTTGGATGTCAGCCATGTGACGGTCACGCTCAATGCAGTGGATCCTGCCATTGGAGCACATATTTACCAGTTTGTAAATTATGATGGAATCAGATATACTGGTGAGGAGGCAGCGTCCCTCCTTCTGGAAAACCAGCTGGAGGGACTTAAGAGACTGACGGAGCGAGGGGTGGTCTGCAAGGTCAACATTGTGGCGCTCAAGGGAATCAATGACGATCACGTGGAAGAGGTCGTCAAAACGGTGAGAGCACTGGGCGTTTATATAACCAACATTATGCGGCTTATCCCCGTGGGCGGTTCGGCCTTTGCCCAAATGGAGCCGCTGGCGGAGCAGGACATCATCCACCTGCGCAGCCGCTGTGAGCAGCATTTGCGGCAGATGTACCACTGTAAGCACTGCCGCGCCGACGCCGCCGGAGCGCTGGGATCGGATATTCCGCTTGAGGGTAAAAAAATGTGTTGTTCCGGATAGGAGGGTACTATGAAACATGAGGTGCTGCTGATTGATCATACGGCAAACCGGCTGCTGACCGTCCCCGACAGCGCGGCTGCACTGGAGCGGCTTGGGCACTACCCGGTAACCGCAATGGACTGCGATTTGGCAACGTGGAGCTTGACGGGGCCGTCGTCGCTGCCCATCCGGGTGGAATGCGCTGCGGATGAGCTGGAAGGACTGCTGAGTGCTGGCTGTCCCGCCGCCATTGTGCGGCTGGAGGATGATCTGGAGGCGGCGCTCTCCCGCGTAAAACACCTCCGTCGGAAAGATTCTGCTATTTGGCTCAAGGCATCCGGCGCGTCCTCCTTTGGCGTGGAGCAGCTTCGCCGCTGCGCCGCGCTGATCCGCGCTTATGACCTGGCAGGATTTATTTACTGTGACGACGGTTATACGGAGCCCTTCGCGCTGGAGGCGCGCATTGCCCAAGCCATAGCGGCTCTGGGCTGTTCGGTGGAGTTTTCTCCCTCCAACCGTTTCGGACTGGCGACCGCCAACACGCTGACCGCGGTGCGCTGCGGCGTCCGGCGGGTGCATACCTCGGTGGGCGGCATCTGCTGTGACCGCTCCGCCGCGATGGAGGAGGTGCTACTGTCCCTGAGCACCTTCTACCAGATTGGCGGGCCTCAATTTAGGCAGCTTTCCGGCGACTGCGCGGGCATCCTCGCCGCGTTGGGTCTTCGGGTGCCGGGAGATAAGGCTGTCATCGGAACGGATATTTTCGCGTTTGAGTCTGGAATTCATGCCTTCGGTATTCGTCAGAATCCGGCGCTTTACGAGGTCATCGATCCCGAGACGGTGGGACTGCGGCGGCGGCTGGTGCTCGGAAAGCATTCCGGCCGGGCGGCTGTGCGCAGTAAGCTGGAGGATATGAATTTGCCGCTGCCCGACGATCTCATTGCCATCCTGACCGAGCAGGTGGTTCAACTGGCCACAAGGCAAAAGCGCAGCCTGACGGAGCAGCAATTTCAGACGCTGGCGGCTGCGCTGCTTTCTGAGAGAGGAGATCATGCGGCCGGATGAAGACATTCGATTTTGTGGACTCCACCCTCCGGGATGGTGAGCAGACCGCGGGAGTGGTGTTTTCACCTGAGGAGCAGATGGAGATTGCACGGCTGTTGGATCGCGTTGGAATTCGCTGGATTGAGGCGGGCGTCCCCGCCATGGGATCCGCCGAGCGCGAATTTTTATCCGAGCTCCACAGGGCCGGGCTGTCCGCGCAGTTGATTTCATGGAACCGCATGAGACGCGAAGATGTTGATTTTGCGCTTTCCTGCGGCTTTCGTTATATTCATCTGTCCATTCCGCTGTCGGATATACACATTCAATATAAGTTCCAGAAAGACCGGGCATGGGTTTTAAACCAGATTGAAGATGTGGTGGGGTACGCGGCCTCCTTCGGCGTCAGCGTATTTTTGGGCGGAGAGGATGCGGCGCGGGCAGACCGGGAGTTTTTTTTGCGGGCGGCGGAGACGGCGGAAAAGGCCGGAGCTTCCCGTATCCGCTACGCCGACACCATCGGCTGTATGGACCCATTCCGGGTGCGCGGCGAGATGGAATACCTCTCCGCCCGGTGTCCTCTGCCCATTGAATTTCATGGTCACAACGACTTTGGCCTGGCGGCCGCCAATACCCTTGCGGCCTATAAAGGGGGGGCGGCCTTTGTCAGCGTTACCTCCACCGGAATCGGGGAGCGAGCCGGAAACGCCTGCCTGGAGGAAATCGTAACGGCAATGGAGTGCCTGTACCACTATGACTGTGAACTTCACCCGGAGCATTTGCCCGCGCTGCGGCAGGCGGTATCCAAGGCCGCGAACCGGGAAAACAACGGCAAACATTTTTGTACAAAAATGAATTGAGAAAAACAGCGGATTGGCGACTACTCCGATCTTACCCCGGAGCTGCCAGAGTTGCTTAGGAAAATGTTGCGGTTTACCCAGGAACAGGCCGTAGGGCTAGAACACTTGGCACAGGAGGATGCTTTGGGCGGGCGCGGTGCAGGTGTGCCTCAGCGGGGACTTCAGGGAGGCATCCGAAACGGTGAGGCTGCTGTACGGGCAGACGGGACACTTTGCGAATGAACAGTGGAAGTATGGGAAATGGCCAGTCGGATGAAGCGGGTAAGCCAATTGCTGGTCAAAGAATGTTAAACGCGGATCACAGTGCCTAGCATGGTTGGGATTGAGTCAGGCATTTGGCTTGAAGCCATTGCGGAAGGTGACAGCCTTGACTGGAAGGGGATATCCGCTGATGAAATTACAAAGCGGGTGGTCAGCAAAGTTTCGTCCGGCTCCATTGTCCTGTTTCACAATGCCGCCATTCATACGCCGGAGGCGCTGCCGGGCATCATTGAGGCGCTGCTGAAGGATGGTTATACCTTTGTGCCCATATCGCAGCTCATTTTGACCTGTGACTATATCATCGACCACACGGGCCGTCAGATTGCCGCGACACAGTCCACGGAGACTTGATAGTTAAGATCGGGGAGAATGCGGAATCAGGAAGCATGACTAAACATCGCTGCGTCTTGCTTTCGGGCCAAACAGCCCCAGCGGCTCAAAGATATATAGAACCCTGTTTCAACAAAAAGGACGCTCTGAATTTTCAGAGCGTCCTTTTTGAGTTGCTGGTGTCTTAATAGAAACCGGAGGGTGACTCCGACAGATTGATCATGATATTTTTCTTCTGGGAGTAATGATCCAGCGCCGCCTTATGGGTTTCACGGCCCACGCCTGATTCCTTATACCCGCCGAAGGGTGCGCCCGCCGGAATGGCATTATAGGTGTTGACCCACATTCTGCCTGTTTCGATGCCGCGGCACACGCGGATCGCCCGGTTGATGTCCCGTGTCCAGACCGCGCCGCCGAGACCGTAATCGCTGTCGTTGGCCATGGCGATGACTTCCTCCTCGGTGCGGAACTTAATGACACTGGCCACCGGCCCAAAGATTTCCTCTCTGGCCACGCGCATGTCATTGGTGACATTGCTCAAAAGGGTGGGCTTCATAAAGCAACCCTTTGCCAAATCACCTTCTGCGTACGCCTCACCGCCGCAGGCGATGGTTGCGCCCTCGGTTTTGGCGACGTCCATGTAGCCCAGAATTTTTTTGACCTGCGCGGCATTGACCTGCGCGCCCATCTGGGTGTCAGGCAGCCAGGGCAGACCGACCTTAACTTTCTCAAACGCCTCTACCGCGTCGGAGAGGAAACGGTCATAGATGTCCTCGTGAACAAACACACGGGAACCCGCGCAACAGACCTGCCCCTGATTAAACAGAATGCCCAGCTGCAGTCCGTCCATAGCCATGTCCCACTTGCAGTCGGGGAAGTAGATGTTGGCGCTTTTGCCGCCCAGCTCCAGTGTGGAGGGAATCAGCCGGCCGGCCGCAGCCAGAGCTACATCGCGGCCCACCTCAGTGGATCCGGTGAAGGCCAGCTTGCGGAAGCGCTTGTTTTCCAGCATGTAGTTGCCCGATTTAGAACCCGCGCCGGTGATGACATTCAGCACGCCGGGGGGCAGGAGATCCTCAATCAGCTTCACAAATTCCAGTGTGCTCAGGGGAGTGGAGCTGGAGGTTTTCAGCACGATGCAGTTGCCTGCCGCCAGCGCAGGAGCAAGCTTCCACGCCACCATCAGGAACGGGAAGTTCCAGGGGACAATCTGACCCACAACGCCGAGGGGCTCACGGAGAATCAGGCTCATGGTGTTGCCGTTGAGCAGGGTGGCGGAGCCCTCATCTGCGCGGATGGAGGCCGCGAAATAACGGAAGTGATCCGCCGAGTAGGGGATATCAATATTACTGGTCTCGCGGATGGGTTTGCCGTTGTCCATGGTCTCGACCAAAGCCAGGTGTGCTGCGTTCTGGTCAATTCTGTCCGCAATTTTCAGCAAAATATCCGCACGGGCGGCGACATCCGTCTCCTTCCACGCGGGAAAAGCAGCCCAAGCGGCATCCAGCGCGGAATCCACGTCCTCACGGGTGGCTTCGGCGCATACGGCCAGCAGTTCCCCGGTGGCGGGGCAGTGGGTTTCAAAGGTGGCGCCGTCGGATGCGGAAACCCACTTCCCGCCGATGTAAAGTCCATATGTATGATCAAGTTTCAATTCCATGTCAATTCCTCCTGTCGGTTTGCTTTGACTCTGAAAGCAACTACATTATATCGAACGCCTTGTATTCTGTCTTGTTCCATCAGCCAAAAACAATGGCTGCGGTTGTTATATTTCACAAAGTAAAATCAATAATGTGTTATTTTTTTAACACAATAAAACATGGAAAAATTCTCGTGTTCTTGTACAAAGCAAACAAAAATGCCCGGGTTCGATACAAAAAACGCTGCATTTCAGTGTTCCAGCAATGCCCTTCGCTGCTCTTGTGTTCCGAAGGACTCGATTTCCATCAAGAGAAATCCGCACAGCAAATTCAGCGCCATCCGTTCCTCCTCAAAGGGGAGTTCAAACAGATCGCCGATGCGTGTCAGACGGTATTGCAGGGTATTTTTGTGGATGGAAAGCCGCTCGGCGGTGATATCCCTGTTATGCATGGCCATGCTGTAAGCCCGCAGGGTCTTGTAATATTCGGTTCCGTGGACGGTATCATATTCCCGGATGTCATGCAGGACAGGGTGCACAAAGGTTCTGGCCTGCTCGGTTTCCAGAACCGCCAAAAAAATCGGGGTAGGCATATAATCCATGAAAACCGCCCGCTCCTTTTGATCCATGGCCATGGTGATTTTGGCGGTGAGAAAAGCCTGCCGGTAGCTAATATAGAGGTCGTTCATGTCAAAGAAGCGGTTGCTCAGGGCGGATTTCATCTCATGCCCCTCAAAAAAATCAAAGAGTTTTCCTACAAAGTTAGTCATTTCCGGACGCAGACTCTGGGCGCCCCGTGCCGACTTCACCTCGCCAAAGAGCGTGACAATGGTGTTCTGAAAAACAATCGCAATCACATTGCGGTACATCTGATTTAATTGAGAAACGGCAAACTCCGCGAAAGCCTTCTGGGAGGCCTGCTGGCCCACAGGTGTCACCAGAACCGCGTATTCCGGCGTCAAAGCCAGAGTTAACGCTTCAGAGGCGAGGCGTTTCAGATGGGGCGGCGTTTTGGGATCAAGCATGGCCTCCAGCTTCGTGGTGATGGCAAGATTCCAGTTGCTCATCCCCTTGATGCGGCTTTCCAGCTTCAGATTTGCCGCATTCAGGATCAACTCCACGATTTTAAAATCATCGTCCTTCAAGGGACGCTTTCCGAGAAAAATCATCACATGCCCGCTGACCTGATTGTCTGTAACCAGTTCGCCGAAAATTCTGGGCATGTCTTTGCACGGGCCGGTATTTGCGTAAAACGGTTCGTAAAAGTCCGCCTTTCCAGACAGAAATTCGTCCAGAATAGCCCACACCCGTTCACGGTTTAACTGCTTTTTTTCGAAGATATAATCCCATTCCCGCTCCCCGATGACCTCGTTGGGATACATAGCCGTGACCTGAAAATACTGATCTGTCATCAGCACCGGGCTTTGAAACAGCGTATAGGCCGCTTTCGCCACGCCCTCCAGCCCTTGCCCTGTCACGGCCTGAAACAGCAGATAGTAGGCTTGGCTCAGCCGCCCCTTCGGATACCGCGCGGGCATGGCAGCACTCCCTCTCTCTCAGGAAATTTTGCATCTCATACATAGACTAGTATACCATGCTTTTGACAATTTTGTCATCAAAACCTTTGGACAGCCTGTGTGCCTCGTGGGAAACTGAAGGGAAATGGATTTGTAACCTCCGGATCAACCTGGTCGTTTAAGCCGTGTCAGATAATTTCCTCAATACGCTCCTGAATCGCTGAGATTGGGGCTGTCGGTTCATAGCGGGCCACCACATTACCGCTGCGGTCAAGGAGAAATTTTGTGAAATTCCACTTGATGTCGTCGGTGTTCTGATAGCCAGGGTTCATAGAGGAAAGAATTTCATCCATGCGCTTTCCCATGGCATTGTTGAGATCAAAACCCTGGAAGGGAGCCTGCTCGGTCAGAAATTGATACAGCGGAAGGGCGGTTGGGCCGAGCACATCAATTTTTGCAAATTGCTCAAACGAAATGTTGTAACGGCTGGTGCAGAAATTATGGATTTCCTCATTGCTGCCAGGCGCTTGGTTCCCGAACTGATTGCAGGGGAAATCCATAATTTCAAAACCTCTGTCCTGGTATGTCTCATAGAGATTCTGAAGCTCATCGTATTGCGGCGTAAATCCGCAGCCGGTTGCGGTATTGACAATCAGAAGAACCTTTTTGTCATAGTGGCTGAGAGGCACCTCGCTTCCACCCTGATCCAGCACGGTAAAATCAAACACATTCATTGGAATACCTCCATCAATCAATTAATAGTAACCATAAATATTTTTCACAATCATATTGTATAAAATTAAAATAGAAATGTCAAGCGTCTTTTTTACATTTTTGTGCATGGCGTCCTGTGGCATTTAGCAAAGCGTGGCTTGAAGACAAACAGAAGACCGCCCATATGGGCGGTCTTCTGTTTGTCTTCATAATAAATGATTCGCTGAGCGCTGATGCACGCGGGTCATACCAAGTCAATCACTTGAGGAACGGAGCGATGATGAGAGAGATGGTGCCCATGACTTTAATCAGAGCGTTCAGAGAGGGGCCGGCGGTGTCCTTAAACGGATCGCCTACAGTATCGCCCACAACAGCGGCCTTATGGGCATCACTGCCCTTACCGCCGTGCTTGCCGCCCTCGATATACTTTTTCGCGTTATCCCAAGCGCCGCCGGCGTTGGCCATATAGACGGCCATTAAGAAGCCCGTAACGGTGCCGCCTGCCAGCATGCCGCCCAGCGCCAGCTTGCCCAGGCCGAACCCAACCAGAACGGGGACGCCTACAGCAAGCAGTCCAGGGGCAATCATCTGCCGAATGGCGGCTTTGGTGGAAATGTCAACGCAGGCCGCGTAATCGGGCTTTGCCGTTCCTTCCATCAGGCCAGGAATGTCCCGGAATTGACGGCGGACTTCCTCAATCATCTTCATGGCCGCGTTACCGACGGATTCCATGGCGAAAGCGGAAAAGAGGAAGGGCAGACCGCCGCCGATGAACACGCCGATGATGGTTTTAGGCACCAAAATATCAATGGCATCAATGCCCGCGCTGCTGGCATAGGCATTAAACAGCACGACAGCGGTCAAAGCCGCTGAGCCGATGGCGAAGCCCTTTGCCACGGCGGCGGTGGTGTTGCCCACGGAGTCAAGCTTGTCTGTGGTCTTGCGGACGGAGGCGTCCAGACCGGCCATTTCGGCAATGCCTCCGGCGTTGTCCGCCACAGGACCGAAGGAGTCGATGGCGACGATCATGCCTGCCGTGGAGAGCATGGCCATCGCGGCGATGGCGATACCGTAGACATCCGCCGCGGTATAAGAGGCCATAATAGCGATACAGATGGTGATCAGGGGCAGTGCGGTGCTCTTCATACCCACGGACAGGCCGGCAATCAGGTTGGTTGCCGCGCCGGTGAGGCTGGACTCCGCGATGTGCTGTGTGGGCTTGTAGCTATGAGAGGTATAATACTCAGTGATCAGACCGATGACAATATTCACGACCAGTCCGCAGACCACGGAGATGAACACCCGCATCGGGGTGATGGTAATGTCGCTTGTAATGCCGCTGTAATGGTACTCAGCCGGGAGCAGCGCGTAAACCGCGACCAGAGCACCCACAGCCGTCAGGATGTTGGTGCCCCAAAGCCCCTTATTCAGGGCGAACTGGGGATTGGCGTTCTCACCGGTTCTCACAAGGAAGCTGGAGAGCATGGAGGCCAGAATACCGATGACCCCGATGGCAATAAACAGATAAACGCCGTTTGAATGGGCGCCGAATACCTTGTTGCCGATGAGCAGGCCCGCGACGGCAGTGGCGGCGTAGGACTCAAACAGGTCCGCGCCCATACCAGCGGTGTCGCCCACGTTATCGCCCACGTTGTCGGCGATGACGGCGGGGTTGCGGGGGTCATCCTCGGGAATGCCGGCCTCGACCTTACCCACCAGATCCGCGCCCACATCGGCGGCCTTGGTGAAGATTCCGCCGCCGACACGGGCGAACAGGGCAATGGCGCTGGCGCCAAAGGCGAAGGAATCAATGGTTTCGGCGTCTCCAAAGATTAAAAACAGGGCGGATACGCCCAGCAGTCCCAGACCGGCCACAGAGAAGCCCATGACCGCGCCCGCCCGGAAGGAGACACCCAGTGCCTTATTCAGGCTGGTGCGGGCAGCCTCCGTGGTGCGGCAGTTTGCCCGGGTGGTGATGGACATACCAATGTATCCCGCGATGCCGGAGGATACCGCGCCCACCAGGAAAGCGACCGCGCCCTCCCATGTTTTAATGACAAACAGAATTGCGAAAATGGCGACAACAAAAGGAATGAGCGTTTTGTACTGGCGGTTTAAATAAGCCATCGCGCCTTCCTGAATCGCGGATGAGATTTCCTGCATTTTGCTGTTGCCGGGGTTTTCTTTCAGAACATTTTGTGCGAAAAAAATGGCCGCAATCAGGCCCAGAAGACCTGCGGCGATACCCCAAACTGGCATTGACAATTTGTTTTCCTCCCCATGTTTGTTTTGCGCGGTATCTGTGCTGTCCCGTAAACGCAACGTATGTCATGAAGCAGGAGCGCACCTTTGCCCGTTTGGGCGAAACCCTCATCCGCCCGGCGCAGAGATGCAAGGAGCAGCAAATTTCACGCATTGAAGATAATAGCACAATTTGCCGCTAAATGCAATTACAAATTACAGCGCATTGACTATATTCATGGAGGGGGATCAAAGGGGTGCGTTCCGCCCCGCGCAGTTGAACCGTGGGTCACAGCCGGTCTGCGACGAAAAAAACCAGACACAGGACCATGACTGTCCCCGAACCTGTCAGCGCAACGCCAGCGCCCAGCAGGAGCACTGTTCCCAGCGGAGCCAGTCTGGAGTGGAACTTTGCCGCCGCCGCAAAGCAGGCAAGCCCGGCCAGCGCGCACAGCAGAAACGCGGTGATGTAAGCATCCATGAACATGCTCCTCTCGATGTTGCGGACTGTATTGACCTGTTCCGGCGGGGATTAAAACAAGTCCGCGTCCGGCGTATACCGCAGCCCCTGCTCCTCGGCCACCAGCCGGTTGGTCAGGCTGCCTTGATAGACATTCAGGCCGCGCCGGAGCGCGCAGTCCCCGCTCATGGCCTTCTCCGCTCCAAGCTCTGCGATCCGCAGGGCATAGGGCAGCGTGGCGTTGGTGAGGGCGAAGGTGGAGGTGCGGGGCACCGCGCCCGGCATATTCGCCACGGCGTAATGGGTCACACCGTGGCGTACAAACGTGGGATTTTCGTGGGTAGTGGTGTGGTCAATGGTTTCCACAATGCCGCCCTGGTCAATGGCCACATCCATGATGACTGTTCCCGGGCGCATACCCCAGACCATCTCCTCGGTCACCAGCTTGGGTGCCTTGCCACCAGGAATCAGAACCGCGCCGATGACCAGATCCGCTTGCTCCACTACCCGGGCGATGTTGAAGGGATTGGACATGAGAGTGACGATGCGCCCGCCGAACAGGTCATCCAGATATGCGAGCCTTGGGATGTTGATGTCCAGCACCGTCACCTGCGCCCCCATGCCGATGGCCATTTTAATGGCGTTGGCGCCTACGGTGCCGCCGCCGATCACCGCGACTCGGGCCGGTTCCACCCCCGGCATGCCGCATAGGAGCATCCCCCGGCCGCCCTGGGTCTTTTCCAGCAGATGAGCGCCCACCTGAACCGCCATACGCCCCGCCACCTCGCTGGTGGGATAGAGCAGAGGCAGCATTCCGTTGTCCTGCTGTACGGTCTCGTAGGCGATGCCGATCACCTTTTTTTCCAGCAAGGCGCGTGTCAGGGCCGGGTTGGGCGCCAAATGCAGGTAGGTAAACACAATCTGATGCTCCCGCATCAGGTCTAGCTCCATGAGTATCGGTTCCTTGACCTTGATGATCAGTTCCGCGATATTGTAGATATCCCGGGCGGTTTTCAGGATTTTAGCTCCCTCCCGCTCAAAATCAAGATCGGAAAATCCGCTGCCCACACCGGCCTGGGTCTCAATATAAACCTTATGCCCCGCCCGCACAAAGGCATCCACCCCCGCAGGGGTAATCGCCACCCGGTCTTCCTGTTCCTTGACTTCCTTAGGTACGCCGATCAGCATCGTTCTGACCCTCCTCAAGATCGTTTCGTTACGAACCGAGCGCCGCGACGCGGCGGGACGAAAGTGGGCCGGGTTATCCCGGTCTGCGCAGCAGCCGGATATCCTGCCCGAAAAACGGAAGCACCCGATATTCCCCCTCCAGGCGCGACGCGATCTGGGGGGTATATTTTTTCCGAACCTCATCCATGGAGAGGTTGGAGGAAATCACGGTTCGCTTCCCAGCCAGAAGGCGGCTGTTAACCAGCTGATAAAGTGCCGACTGCACAAAGGGTGTGGTGAGCTCCGCGCCCAGGTCGTCCAAAATCAGCAGGTCACAGTTGAGATAGCGGTGAGTCTCGTCCCTGGCGTCCCGCGCCGCCTCGGTGTCCCGGGCAAATTTCTGGGACTCAAAGGCGGAGAAGATATTTCCCGCCGTGTCGTACACCACGGAATACCCCTGCTCCGACACCATCCGGGCGATGCAGGCGGATAAAAAGGTTTTTCCCAGGCCCGTGGAGCCGGTTAAAAACAGATTCGCAAAGGGAAAACTGCCGAACCGCCGGGCATACTCCCGGCAAAAATCGCTCACCAGCTTCATGTTCTGCCGGGGAGATTTCCCGATGGCGGGATCATAGGCGTCGGGGTACCACTCCAGTGAAAACCGCTCGAAGGATTGCTCTCCCAGATCCAGCAGCTTGGACAGCTCTCGGATCTGCTCCTCGGCGCAAAGCTTTTTCAGGCAGCCGCAGAGCTCACCGTTTTTTCGCCCGGTATCCCCGCACCTCAGGCAGTCGGGCTTGTCATCCAGAATGTCAGGCGGATAGCCCGCCTGCTCCAGTAGCTGCGCCCGCTCGGACTGAAGCCGCCCGTTCTCGGCACGGATAGCGTTTAAGTGTCCCTCGGGGTTGCCCTGGGACGACAGGGCGGCGCGGGCAATCCGCACCAGGGTTTTCCGAAGAGCACCGTCCAGCTCCGCCAGACGGGGCAGCTTACGGTAAAGCTCCTCCCGCCGCGCGGCAAGCTCCCGCTCCCGCTGCCTCCGGCGGGACTCCAGCCGGGCCGATGCCCTCCGGATTACAGTTGCGTCATAGGACATTTACCGCGCCTCCTGGTTTCGCATAAATTGCTCCAGCCAGTCCGCGTCCTGACGCAGGGCGCTGGCCGTGCTGGCCTGCTTTTCCACGTCCTGGGCTCGTTTGCGCTCGGAATCTCCGGCCTCGACTTGAGCCACGGTATGTAAGCCCTTTTCATGCCACCGCTTCAAAATGGAATTCATATAGCTCCAGTTCAGAGACTGCTTTTTCATAATGGTGCGCTCATACGCAAGGCGCACCGCGTCGTCGCCAAAGCCCATCTCCACCCAGGAAGCAAGATAGTCCCGCTCCCGGTCGATGGGCGGACGTCCCGTAATCTGCAGGACGGGCAGAAGGCTTCCCTCGCGGGTGCGCAGAAACGCCTGGCGCTTTAAATATTCCTCCGCCGCTTCGGCGGAGTCGACGCCTTTTTCACGCCAGCGCTCCGCCTCTTTTTTAATCTGGGGAAGGCGCGGGCGGCGGCCCTCTCCGTATTTGCGCTCCGTCTCCTCCACGCACCAGCTGACCAGAATCATGACAACCTCTGCGGGAAGGGCGTAATAGTCGTAAATCAGGTAGAGGGTTTTTAAATCTGCCGGCGACAGAAATTTTCCCAGCCGCCGTTCTACCTCCGGCACCAGCATGGCAAAGGGGGAGGTTCCCTCCAGCTCCCGCGCCAAATCCGCGGAGGTATATTCGGGGGGCTCCTCCAGCGCGGGACGGGATGGGGGCGGTTCGGGGGCAGCCTCGCCGGAGATCAGCTCCAGCCGCGTCAGAGCGTCTCCGGCCGCGTCCAGCCGCTCCGCCGTCCACCGCAGCAGCTTGCGGGTTCCCTCACGGTTCTCGCCCCGCAGCAGCGCCAGATACAGCAGAGCGGCGTCTCCCGCTCCGTGTTTGATCAGCCGGTCCGCGGCCTCCGCGGTCATCGCGACAATGCCGCCGGGCAAACAGGTATTCGCTGGCATGGTTTCTTCTCCTTCGCAGACGATGTAGGCCATTTCTCGTTTGCTTTATTTTACACGAAAACCTGTGCGTTGTCTAATGAAAATAATCGTGATTTGATCCTTTTCGGTGCCCGGTTCACTCCGCTCAGAGCGCCGGAGTGTTTTCGCGGGCGGTTTAAAGCGCCGCGTCCGGATGCTCCGAATCGGAAAAGATGGTGACTCTGTTTTTCCCGTTGTGCTTTGAGCGGTACATTGCGATATCCGCGCTGACGACCAGATCCTGCACCGGCGCGGTGCCCTCCACGATTCCGATGCTGAGTGACGCGCTGAGATGATCTCCGTACTGGGAAAAATCATAATGATCCACGCTGATTCTGATGGCCTCCGCCAGCTGATAGGCCTTGTCCATGTCCGTATTCTCCAGAATCACGACGTATTCATCTCCGCCGAAGCGGACCGCCTTGGCTCCGCTTCCGATCTTCTCCTTGATACACCGGGCAACCGCCTTGAGCACCTCGTCTCCGGCATAATGGCCGTAGAGGTCGTTGATGGATTTAAAGTCATCAAGATCAATAAACAGCAGGGTGAACATCATCCCATTCGGTTCTGCCTGACCGATGGTGTAATAGTTGTCCATAAAATATTGTTTGCTGTAAAGCCCTGTGAGCTGATCCATAACGGATTTTTCAATCAGCATGTCCTTTTCCGCCTGAAGCTGCCGCTTTTTTGCTGTAATGTCGGTCAGCGTCATCAATTTGGCCGAATCCGGGCGGTCAGCGTCAATGGGATATTGGGTCATCAGAAGAGTGTGTTCCTCGTCCCCGGCTCTGATGGTTGTCTCATGCTGCTTATAGTTGACGTCGAACTGGTATTCGTCGATATAACGCGTGACGATGTCGCCTGTTTCTATGCTGCTGTTTCGCAGTATTTCCTTGGCCACCCGGTTGATGCTCATAATTCTGAGACTTTTATGGAGGATGATCACGCCGTCGCTGGAGTTTAGAAACAGCTTCTGGTAAATATATTTGGTCTGCAGGTTAAAAAGCCTGTGTCGCATGATGGAAATAAACAGGAACGAAACAAAAATGAATATGGCAAAATACATCAGGGAGAGCTTTATGTTGATATGAAACAGGGATGGCAGGATATATTCGGAGAAGACGCTGATGACAAGTGCCAGTCCGATTCCGGCGCATATGTAGTTGATTTGCACCTTGAGACGGGGATCTGTCACGCGCCGGTACCGCATTGCGATCAAAAGCAGGGCATATAAAGCCGGAACACTGAAGATGAAGCTCATCAGCGGCGCCACAGGCAGTTCGTCCATCCGCCAGAAGGTTGGATCGGAATAATCAATGGGAAACAGGTATCTGCTTAAAATCGTGAGTGTGTTTAAGGCGACAATGCTGTAAAATACCCAATCAAGCTTTTTCTTCAAAAGCCGATAGACGAACTGCAGAAAGAAAATGGCGAGATTGAGCATGCTGATCCAGTAGACGGTCTTTAAAATCAGGTCGGACAAAGAGCTGCCGCTATAGATAGAGCTTGCGCTCAACAGCATCCACACCAGAATCACGCTTAAAAAGGCCAGAAAGGACTCGTTTATTTTGTCATGGCTTTTATTTAAATAAACATAGCTCCAGATAAACACCATGCTTGCATACATCATGGCAACCAACAAAAATTGCAGCAAGGCCAGCCCCCCATGTCCAGGCATCGTTTGAACCACCCTGAATGACCCGGATAACGGCGCTTACCTGTCCCGCACCGGGGCCAGGGCCAGACCGAACCGATTCATTCGTGTAACAGAATATTAAGAATTTTAAACTCAGGATGCCTACTTGTATATTATATTCGAATCTTTCCTTTATTGCAATGAAATGTGTGTTTTTTGAATTATTGTGGTAAATATTGATATATTATGGGGAATAACGCCGCGTTATCATGACAATGGGGACAGCCTGGCCCAATCCCGCGTGCTGGAGATATGCGCGGCGGCTGTGTCCTCCCCGACGCCGAAGGGAGAAGCGCACAGCGCCGCGCCGGTGGGATGGGGGTCACTACATTTGCTCCAGCGCTCTGCGGATATCCCCGGCGATTTCGGTGGATTCCTGCGACAGATTGACGTACAGCTCCCGGAGCCAGGGATCGGTTACTTCCTCGGCCGCGGCTATGTAATCGGAGGCGTCCCGCTGCTCGGAAATAAAGCAGCTGCGCAGCATGCCCAGATAACTGCTGAAGGCGGGCGCCGTGATGCGCTCCGCGGGAAAATAGGTTACGCCCGTGATGAGGAAATACGCGGTGGAAATCTGCTTTGCCTGCTGCTTCCGCTGGGCGGCCAGACTGGAAAACAGCTTTTTCGGGCCGCTGGAGGAGCGGTGGGAAAGCAGTTGATAGCAGCGCCAGCTCTGCAAGGCGCGGAGAATAAAATTCTGCATCTGACTGCCGTGAACAGCGGACGCCCGGCCCAGATACGGCACGTCGTCGGTCTGAGGAAAATCACTGCCGGTGGGCGACAGCGCCTGCTCACTCTGGGGATACAAAGCGGGTTGGGAAACGCCGCCGAAGCTGGCGGAGACTCCGGTGCCGGACTGAGCCGGCATAGGCACTGTAAAACCCGCCGGTATGGCTGCGGCGCTGGGATTATATGTTTCAGGCAGGCATTCCATCCCCTCCTCACGGGGTTTCAGGGCAATGGGGCTGGAGGGAGTATCCTCCGGCATGACACGCCGCCAGACCCGTTCGAAAATATCCCGGTCACTGCCGCACATCCCAGGGCCGTTTCCCGGGCGGGGCATGTTTTCATATTCCATAAGGTAGCCCTCCAAATAAAATAATGCTCGCAGTCCATACTATGCCGGGAAGAATCAATTGCCAACACAGCCCGGCGCGCCGCATTCCGAAACAAAGAGCATTTCCGTCGGTTTTTGTTGAGGGCCAACACCGCCGCTATTGTGCGCTGGGTAAATTTGTAGTAAAATAAGGCTGCGTATTGAGAGTGCGTTCAGGGCCGCGGCAAAACCGTGGAATCAGTTTATGGTTATTTATTAGGAGAACGATGATGTTAGAAATTAAAAACTTGTCTTTTCGGGTGGAGGATGAAAACGGCGAAACTGACATTTTAAAAAATTTATCCCTCACCATCGCGGATCACAAATTCGTGGTGATAACCGGGCCTAACGGCGGCGGAAAAACCACCCTGGCAAAGGCCGTTATGGGCATTACCGCCCCTACCGGAGGCACTATTTTGTGGAATGGAACCGATATCACCCATATGCCCGTGACCGAACGTGCCCGTCTGGGCGTGAGCTATGGGTTTCAGCAGCCTCCCCGCTTCAAGGGAATCAAGGTGCGGGACCTGCTGGAGCTGGCATCAGGCAACGAGGCGCTGTCACACGAGGAGGGGTGCCAGTATCTCACCAGGGTTGGCCTTTGCGCCAACGACTACATTGACCGCGAGGTGGACGCCTCCCTTTCCGGGGGAGAGCTGAAGCGCATTGAAATCGCCACCATTCTCGCCCGCAAAACAGGGCTCATGATTTTTGACGAACCGGAGGCGGGGATTGACCTGTGGTCCTTTGCCAAGCTGACGGATACATTCAGGCGGCTGCAGGAAAACCGGAGATCCACGCTGCTGATTATCTCCCATCAGGAGCGCATCATTGATCTGGCGGACGAGATTGTTATGATTTCCGACGGCTCGGTGGCGCAGCACGGCCCGAAGGATGAGATTTTTCCGAAAATTTTAGCCAACACCGTAACCGGCTGCACCTATATGAGAGAGGGGGATGTACAATGAGCGAGTCCCGCAATATGGTGGATTCCGAGCTGCTGTTTCAAATTGCAAACATGAAGGAGACCCCCAAGGGGGCCTACAACATCCGCAAAAACAGCCAGCTGGACGGACGGCAAAGCAGCCGCAACATTGAAATTTCCACCAAAACCGATCGCTCCGGCATCGATATCCGCATCAAGCCGGGTACGAAGGGCGAATCGGTGCATATACCTGTTATCATTACGGAAAGCGGAGTTGAGGAACTGGTTTACAACGACTTTTTCGTGGGCGAGGGCGCGGACGTGGATATCATCGCGGGCTGCGGCATTCATAATGACGGGCATCAACGCTCCCAGCACGACGGGGTGCATACCTTTTATGTCGGTAAAAATGCCAAAGTCCGCTACAGTGAGAAGCACTACGGAGAGGGCGAAGGCACCGGGGAGCGGATTATGAATCCCCAGACGATTGTTTACCTGGAAGAGGGCGCTTCCATCCAGATGGACACCACACAGATCCGTGGCGTGGATTCCACGGCACGCTATACCAAAGTGCAGGCGGGAAAAAATGCCGACGTGGTCATTACCGAGAAGCTTTTGACCCACGGGGAGCAGTTTGCCGAATCAAAGATGGAAATTTTGTTGAACGGGGAAGGCTCCAAGGCGCAAATTGTCTCCCGATCCGTGGCGCAGGATCAGTCCAAACAGGTTTTCTATCCTCAAGTGGAGGGCAACGCGGCCTGCTTCGGACATGTCCAGTGCGACGCGATTCTGATGGGCCGCGCCAAAATTACGGCAATTCCGGCCATCTCCGCCAACGATATGGACGCGCAGCTGATCCACGAGGCAGCCATCGGGCGGATTGCGGGCGACCAGATTATAAAGCTTATGACTCTGGGCTTGACGGAAGAGGAAGCGGAGGAGAAAATTTTAAATGGATTTCTGCAATAATAAAGAAGCGTTTTATCAAGACGCGCTCAGGCGGGTGAACCATCCGGGGCAGTTTTCCGCCTATTCGGGTATCACCGTGACCCGCCTGGACGAGCGGTATGCCGAGGGAGTATTGGATGTCACCGACAAAAACCTCAACCCCCACGGCATTGTTCACGGCGGATGCCTTTGTACCCTGGCGGATACGGTGGCGGGAATGGCCGTGGTCACCTGCGGCTACAAATGCGTGACCATGGATTCCACCATGAGCTTTCTGCGCCCCGCCACCAGCAGCCGCATTTTTTGCGTTTCCCGCGCGAAAAAAGTGGGCAAAACAGTGTGTGTGTTCGAAGCGGAGCTGAGTGATCCGGAGGGCAAGCTGATTGCCTGTGGCACGTATACCTTTTACGTACTGGGGCCTCTGGAGCTCGAGAAGTTTTCCCAATCCTGAGCAATATAAAAGGCGCGCCTCTCAGGGCGCGCCTTGCGGATTGATCGGACGGAATCGTCGGTTTTATCATTCATCCCAGTCGGCGTAATCGTCATACTCCGAGGGATCGGAGAAGCTGTAGGCACAGCGCTTTTCGGCAATCTTGCCGCGGACGCGGTCAATGAGCCGGATGATTTGCTCCCAATAAGTGATGATGGCGAAGGTTACGGCAGCTGCCGCGGATAAAATCATAAGCACCTGCAGGAAAGCACGGACATACTTCAATTTCTGTCGCCTCCTTGTGATTGGATAGGTTCAATTTCCTGTATAGACAGGAAGTCGGGGCTTTTCTGTATTTTACACGATTCAGAGCAAAAATACAATGACTTTGGCAAAGAATTTCCGCGGCATATTGAATTTGCGGGCAGTATAAGATACAATGGTACGGAATAGACATATGCGGCCGTGGGTCGTAGGCGCGCGGCAAGCGGTTTCGCCGGACGCCCGCCGGAACATGGGATGCTTCGGAGCGCTCATTTGTGCGTTGGGCCGCATATCGCTGACATCCGGCGGGATGGAGTCCTGTCCTGCGGACGCGAACCGGAAAGGAAGTGGCATCATGAAGATTCAAACCGAAAAAGGCATGATCCGCATTAATAGCGAGGTGATCTCCAATATTACCGGCGCGGTAGCCACCAGCTGCTACGGCGTCAAGGGTATGGCCGTGCGGTCCAAGACCGACGGACTGGTTCATCTGCTTCGGCGGGAATCCATGGCCAAAGGGGTTAAAGTGCATTACCATGAGGATGCCGTCGTTTCCATTGAACTGCATATTATGGTGGACAATGGGGTCAATCTAACAGCTGTCAGCCGCTCTATCATGAGCGAGGTGAGATATCACGTCAGCCGGCTTACCGGCGCGGAAGTTCGCCGTGTGGATGTCTGCGTTGACTCAATGCTGATCGGTTAAGAAAGGAAACGCAGTGATATGATAGCAACCATAGACGGAACCCGGTTTCAGCGCATGGTCATCCATGGCGCGGCGTGCATCAATTTGCGCAAACAAATGATTAATGAGCTGAATGTTTTTCCGGTGCCTGACGGAGATACCGGTACCAATATGAGTCTTACCATGGGAACCGCCGCGGCTGAGATGAAGAAGAAAACCGCGAATACCATCGCGGAGGCGTCCTCCATAAACGCGTCCGCCCTTCTGCGGGGCGCACGGGGAAACTCAGGTGTCATTCTCTCCCTGCTGTTCCGGGGCTTTGCCAAGGCGATGAAGGAGCTGGATACCGCCGACGGGGCGGCGCTGGCGGGTGCGCTGAGCGAGGGCGTCTCCGCCGCGTACAAGGCTGTAATGAAACCGGCGGAGGGGACGATCCTGACCGTGTCCCGCCTGGCGGCGAACCGCGCGGTGGAGGCCGCGGCGGAGCAAAACAAGGTGGAGTTTGTGCTGGAGGAGGCCATCCACGCGGGGGAAAACGCCCTGGCCGATACCATCAACCAGAACCCGGTGCTGAAAAAGGCCGGCGTGGTGGACGCGGGGGGAAAAGGATTTCTGGTGATCCTGCAGGGCATGCTGGATTGCCTCCAGGGTAAGCCTCTGCCCGAAACGCCGGAGGAGACGGCCGCGGTCAGAGAGAAGGCGGATTTCGGAAGCTTTCAGACGCAGGACATCACCTTCGGTTACTGTACGGAGTTCATTTGCTCCCGGGACGCGCAAAAGGACCCGGAGCTGCTGCGGCGCTTTTTGAACCAGCTGGGAGATTCCCTTGTTCTGGTGGACGATGACGATATCATTAAGGTGCACGTACACACCAATCATCCTGGAAAAGTGCTGGAGGAAGCGCTGACCTATGGGGCGCTGCTGACCATCAAGATTGAGAATATGCGGGAGCAGCACACGGAGATTTTAGACGAAATCAAGGAGAGCGCGCCATCCTCCGGCGAGGAAACCCACCGCGTCGCCCCCGCGGAAAAGCCCATCGGCGTCGTGGCGGTCTGTGCCGGGGACGGTCTTGCCGCCATATTCCGTGATTTGGGCGCCGACGGCGTCATCAGCGGGGGACAGACCATGAATCCCTCCACGGAGGATATTCTCAGGGAAATCGAAAACACTCCCGCGGAGACTGTGTTCGTCCTGCCCAATAATAAGAATATTATTATGGCGGCACAGCAGTGCATCAGCCTCTCCACGGAGAAAAAGGTCTTGGTTCTGCCCACCAAAACCATTCCCCAGGGCATTGCCGCCCTTCTGGCGCTGGAGCCGGAAGCTGGCGCGGAAGAAAATTTTTCTGCCATGGAGTCAGCCAGCGCCAAGGTTCATACCGCTGAAATTACCTACGCTGCCCGCAATTCCGATTTTGACGGTTTTACCATCCGCGAGGGCGATTATATGGCCCTGCTGGAACACCAACTATTCGGCACTGACCGGGATATCGACGTGCTGCTCAATCAGCTGGCACAGAGCGAGACCTACCGGGGGGCTGATTTTATCAATATTTTTTACGGCAGCGATGTGACCGAAGCGCAAGCGCAATCCGTGCAGGAGCGGTTCAAGGCGGCCTGTCCCCAGGCGGAGATCACGCTGCTGGCAGGCGGCCAGCCGGTGTATTACTACATGATTTCCGCCGAATAGGAGGTAGCCCAATTCATTGCCCTTGAAGCGACCTTCCGGCGCGATTACGCGCGCCCTTGACAAAAAACACTTGCAATTTCTCTTTGACCAAGGTATAATCCATGTAATCATATTGTTTGAGGTGCCCTATGAACCGAATTACCCTCAAAACTTCATCCTTTTTCTTTACCTATCGCTGGACTCGATTTATCGGGGCTGGCTATTTTAGCATGGAGAAATCGGATGAATGCTGTGAGTGTCAATAACGGAAAAGGGTTATTTTCTGTTCATGTTGAGAAGCTCATTGATGTTCATCATCAATGAGCTTCTTTTTATTATTTTTTATTCAGAAAGGAACAAAATAGTATGGTAGTCGTGATGAAGCCCAAGACGGAGGAGATTCATATTCAGGCGCTGGTGGCCCATCTGGAGGCGCTGGGGGTAAGCGTGAGCATTACTAACGGAATCGGATGCTCCATTCTAGGACTGGTGGGAGACACCACCAATCTTGATATGGATAAAATTTCAATCAATCCCTATGTAGAGCGGGTGATGCGGGTGCAAGAGGCATATAAAAAAGCAAACCGGAAGTTCCATCCTCAGGATACCGTGGTGGAAGTGGCTGGAGCGAAAATCGGCGGGGGCCATTTTGCCGTTATGGCAGGTCCCTGCTCCGTGGAAACTAAGGAGCAGATCGTTGAGGTGGCCGAAGCGGTTCAGGCCTCCGGCGCCAAGCTTCTGCGGGGCGGCGCGTTTAAGCCCAGAACCTCCCCTTATTCCTTCCAGGGAATGGGCGTTGACGGCCTTGACCTGATGCTGGAGGCCAAGGCAAAGACCGGCCTGCCTGTCGTATCCGAGATTATGTCCCCCAAGCTGGTGGAAATTTTTGAGGAAAAAGTAGATGTGGTGCAGATTGGCGCCCGGAACATGCAGAATTTCGACCTGCTCAAGGAGGTCGGAAAGATGTCGAAGCCCATCCTGCTCAAGCGCGGACTGGCAAACAGCTACGAGGAGTGGATTATGTCCGCCGAATATATCATGTCCGAGGGCAATGAGAATGTAATCCTCTGCGAGCGCGGTATCCGAACCTTTGAAACCTACACCCGCAATACGCTGGACATTTCGGCCATCCCCGCTGTCAAGAGGATGAGCCACCTGCCTATCATTGTGGATCCCTCCCACGCGGCGGGCATGAGCTGGATGGTGGAACCTCTTGCCCTGGCGGCCATTACAGCAGGAGCCGACGGTCTGATCATTGAGGTTCACAACAATCCCGCCTGCGCCAAGTGCGACGGACAGCAGTCTCTGACTCCCGCACAGTTTGACGGTTTGATGAAGAAGGCCGCGGCTTTGGTTGACCTGGCTGGGAAAACCATGTAAAATGATCGTGAGACAGAAATGAGGTGTTCCCATGCAAACCTTGACCGTCGCCCTTCCGGGGCGGGAGTATGATATTTTCATTGAATCCGGGCTGCTGGACAGGGCGGGGGCATACTGCCGCACCGTCCTGCCAAGAGCCGGACGGGTGGTGGTGGTAACCGATTCCAATGTGGCCCCGCTCTACGCCAAGCGGGTCACCGCCTCTCTGGAAGGGGCGGGGTTTGCGGCGGGGCTGACTGTGATCCCCGCCGGAGAGAGCTCCAAATCCGTAACCATGCTGGAGCGGCTGTACGACGATTTGATGGACTTCGGCCTGACCCGGAGCGACGCGGTGCTGGCGCTGGGCGGCGGCGTGGTGGGCGATCTGGCGGGCTTTGCCGCCGCCACTATTCTGCGGGGGGTGGATTTGATCCAGATGCCCACCACCTTGCTGGCCCAGGTGGATTCCTCCGTAGGCGGAAAGGTTGCCGTGGATCTGAAGGCGGGGAAAAATCTGGCGGGCGCCTTCTGGCAGCCTAAGCTGGTGCTGATGGATCCGGACTGCCTCACCACTCTGGACGACAAGACCTTTGCCGACGGTATGGCCGAGGTGATCAAATACGGCTGCATCTGGGACGAACGGTTCTGCGAATTTTTACTGAGCCTGGGCGGACGCGAGGGTGTGATGACCCAAATTGACGGCATCCTGGCGGCGTGCTGCGACGTGAAGCGGCAGGTGGTGGAGCGGGACGAACGGGACACCGGTTTGCGGATGATTTTAAATTTCGGGCATACCCTGGGACATGCCTATGAGCTGTTTGGAAAGTATGAAACCTATACCCATGGGCAGGCGGTTGCCGCCGGGATGTGCCGCGCCGCCGACATCGGGGTCAGGCTTGGGATTACCCCCGCCGGTGTGCCGGAGGCCATCGCCGCCTTGCTGTGCATGTACGGGCTGCCCACGGCCATTGACTGCGGCATGGCTCATTACGAGGCCGCCGTTGGTCTTGACAAAAAAGGGGACGGCGGGGATATCTCCCTGATTCTCCTTACGAAGCTGGGTAAGGCCGAGGCGGTGAAGCTGCCGAAATCTGAGGTGCTTCATCTGCTGGAGGCGTTTTCTCTGTAAGACGGCGCCATGCCCCGAGGCAGCAATCTGAATCCGAAGAGGTATGTTCTGATGGAGCTTGTACTCACGCCAACCATACTTACGGGAGCGGTGACGCCGCCTCCCTCCAAAAGCCAGGCCCACCGGGTTTATATCGCCTCCTGTCTGGCCGGGGGCGGCAGTGTGCTGCATCATCTGCCCGAGTCCAAAGATATGGACGCCACCCGCCGCTGCATGGCGGCGCTGCTTGCAGGCAAGGGCCGGTGTACTCCCTGCTGTGACGCGCCTGAGCTGGACTGCGGGGAATCGGGCTCTACCCTGCGGTTTCTGATCCCGCTGGCGCTGGCACTGCGGGGCGGCGGCATTTTTACGGGGCAGGGTCGGCTGATGGAGCGTCCTCAGGAGCCGTACGCCAGGCTGTTTGAAGAAAAGGGAATTTTCTTTTCTCAGCGGGGGGGCGTGCTGTCGGTGTTTGGGAGGCTGGAGCCGGGCGTTTACTCCATCGCCGGGGATGTTTCCTCTCAATTTATTACCGGGCTGCTGTTTGCGCTGCCCCTGCTGGAGGGGGACTCGGAGCTTCGGCTGACCACGCCGCTGGAATCCGCGGGCTATGTGGACATGACCCTGGACGCCCTCCGGCAGTTCGGCGTCACCGTGGCCTGGGACGGCGACAGGACATTTGCCGTCAGCGGAGGTCAGACCTACCGCCCAGCGTCGGTGACCATTGAGGCGGACTATTCTCAGGCAGGTTTTTTCTATGCCGCCAACGGCATCGGAAACAGCGTTGAACTTTGTGGTCTAAACCCCGACTCCTGTCAGGGTGACCGGATGATTGTCGATTACGCGGAGAAGCTTAGGGAGCCGGGAATCGTCATCCTGGATGTGAGTCAATGCCCTGATCTGGTGCCTGCTCTGGCGGTCTACGCCGCCCTTCGGACGGGGGAGGAGACCGTGATTGCCAACGCCACCCGCTTGCGCATCAAGGAGAGCGACCGGCTGGAGGCCGTGACCGCCGAGCTTTACAAGCTGGGCGCGGATATCCGGCAGGGCGCGGACTTTTTACAGATACATGGCGTCTCGTCTCTGCGGGGCGGCGCGGTGGACGCCCATAACGATCACCGCATCGCTATGATGCTGGCCATTGCTTCCACCCGGACGGATGGAGAGGTAATCCTGAGAGGCGCGGAGAGCGTGGAAAAGTCCTATCCGTCCTTCTGGAGTGATTTTCAAGCCCTCGGCGGGCGGATCAAGGAGTTGTAAGGGATGTTGAAGCATGAGATTTTCGGGGAATCCCACGGCCCCGCCATCGGCGTGGTGCTGACAGGCGTCCCCGCGGGGCTTGTCCTGGATATGGAGTTTATTCAGTCGGAGCTGACCCGCAGGGCGCCCGGAACCTCGGCCATGTCCACCGCCAGGCGGGAGGCGGACACCCCCCGGATTCTGTCGGGCGTGTTCGAGGGCAAAACCACGGGTGCGCCTCTGTGTGCGGTCATCGAGAATACGGATACCCGCTCCAAGGATTACGGAAAAATCAAAGATTTGCCCCGTCCCAGTCACGGGGATTTCACAGGCTTCGTGGCCTCCGGCGGCTGCAACGATTACCGGGGCGGCGGGCATTTCTCAGGGCGGCTTACCGCGCCGCTGGTATTTGCCGGCGCGGTTGCCAAGCTGTTGCTGCGCCCCCGTGGGGTGACCATCACCGCCTTAATACAGCGGGCCGCGGGGATTGAAACCCCAACGCCCGGGCAGCTGGAGGAAGCGGTTTTAGCCGCCAGGGCGCAGGAAGATTCCGTGGGAGGCATCCTCCGTGGAACGGTGAGCGGCCTGCCCGCCGGGCTGGGCGCGCCGGACTTCGGGGAAAACGCGGAGGGCATCTTTGCCCAATATCTGTTCGCCGTCCCGGCGGTGAAGGGCATTTCCTTCGGCGCGGGTTTTGGGCTGGCGGACATGCGGGGCAGCGAGGCCAACGATCCCTTTTATCTCGACGGCGGGAGGGTCAAAACAGCGACAAACCACAGCGGCGGCATCAACGGCGGGATTACCAACGGCATGGATGTGGTGTTTGATGTGGTCATCCGCCCCACGCCGTCCATCTCAAAGCCCCAGAGGACAGTGAACCTGCGTACCATGGAGGAGACGGAGCTGGTCGTCGAAGGGCGGCACGATCCCTGCATTCTCCATCGCGCTTTGCCGGTGATTGAAGGTGCGGCGGCGCTGGCGGTATGCCGACTGATGAATTTATGACTGAGTATCGGGAAATGGGGCGGTTGAATTGAGCGAAATGGAACAGCTGCGCGGCCGGATTGACGAAATTGACGAGGAGCTTGTCCGGCTCTTCGAGGCGCGCATGGCGATTACGGAGCAAGTGGGAGCGTATAAGGCCCGTGAAGGGCTGGAGATCACCGATTACCGGCGGGAGCGGGAGGTACTGGCGAAGAAGCGGGAGCTGCTGAACGATCCCTCTCTCTCCGGAGACCTGACCGCCCTGTTCCAGACGATGTTTGCCCTTTCCCGGAAGCAGCAGAACCGTATTCTCCATGGCGATGGAAACGGCATGGCGTGCTATGCCAAGCTGGAGGCCGAGCTGGGCCGGGCCCGGGAGCCTGTGGAGAATCCCCGGGTGCTCTATCAGGGGGTTCCGGGGGCGTACAGCGAGGAGGCGGCCATTCGTTTTTTCGGCCCGCAGGCAGCCCGTGTCCCTATGGAGCGCTGGGAAGACGTGTTCCTTGTTCTGCGGGAGGGTCAGGCGGATTATGGAGTGCTTCCGGTGGAGAACAGCTCCACCGGCGCGGTGATTGAGGTCTATGATCTGTTGCAGAAATATGATGCGTTTATTGTGGGGGAGCAGCTGCTGAAGGTCAATCACTGCCTTCTGGCCCCCGCCGGCGCGACGCTGGATACCATAACAGAGGTTTATTCCCATTCCCAGGGACTGTTTCAATGCCGGGAATTTCTCGACGAGCATCCCGGATGGACGCGTAACGCCATGCCCAACACGGCGGGCAGCGCCAAATATGTGGCGGAGTGCGGGAGCCTTGAAAAAGCCGCCATTTGCAGTGCCCGGGTGGCGGAGCTCTACGGACTGGAGATTCTGCGGGAGGGTATTAATTTCAATCGCGAGAACTATACCCGCTTCATTGTGATCTCCCCCCGGCTGGAGCATCGGGCCGACTGCAATAAAATCAGCCTGCTGTTTGCCCTGCCTCACGAGAGCGGGAGCCTTTACAAGATTATCACCGTGTTTGCGGAGCATGGACTCAATTTATTAAAGCTTGAGTCCCGTCCCATTGCGGGGCGGAGCTGGGAATATCGCTTTTTTATGGATTTTGCAGGACATCTGGACGATCCGGGCATGGAGACAGTGCTGCGGCAGGTGGCGGAATGCACCACGGAGTTCCGGGTATTGGGAAATTATCGGGCCTATGGATAATATTGTTTTAATCGGAATGCCGGGCTGCGGAAAAACCAGTGTGGGACAGCTTTTGGCAGCAGAATTGGGATTTTCTTTTGTGGATACGGATGAGCTGGTGGAGCGGGAAGAGAACCGGACCATCCCGGCTATCTTTTCCGCCGAAGGCGAGGGCTATTTTCGGGATCTGGAGACAAGAGCCGCGAAATGTGCGTCCGGACTCAAAGGAGCTGTCATTGCCACCGGCGGCGGAATGGTGCTGCGTCCGGAAAATATGGAGGCGCTGGGGGAAACGGGAACGGTTATTTTCATCGACCGCGCTCCGGAAGACATCGCCGGAGAAACTCATTCCGGCCGTCCCCTCATTGGGAATGACCGGGAGCGGGTTTTTTCCCTCTACCACGCTCGAATTGATCTTTACCGGCGGTATGCGGGGCATATCGTCGGCAACTGTGTTTCCCCCCGGCAATGCATGCGGGATATTTTGCAGCTATTGGATAAGGAGAGAACGGTATGAAATTTTTGATTCTGAACGGCCCAAACCTGAACATGCTGGGAAAGCGGGAGCCGGGTATTTACGGCTCAGAGAGCTATGACGAGCTATGCCGGCGTCTGGAGTCCTTCGCCGTGGCCCATGACAGCACGGCGGACTGCGTCCAGAGCAATTGCGAGGGCGAGCTGATCGATCATATTCACAGCGCGCCCGGACGCTACGACGCCATTGTCATCAATCCCGGTGCCTATACTCACTACAGCTATGCTATTCTGGACGCCCTGCTGGCAGTGGGCGTGCCCGCCGTTGAGGTCCATCTCTCCAATATCCACAAGCGGGAGGAGTTCCGGCATCGGTCGGTCACCGCTCCCGGTTGCGTCGGCCAGATTTGTGGCCTGGGCGTGTTTGGCTACGAGGCCGCCATGCTGTATGTTCTCTCCAGATGAGGTGCCGCCATGCAAATAAATCTGGAAAATACAACGAAGAAGCTCTGCGTTATCGGAGATCCCGTGCTGCACTCCAAGTCGCCGTTACTGCACAATACCATGCTCCGGGCGCTGGGACTTGACTACGTTTATCTCTGTCAGCCGGTGCCTCGAGGCAGGCTGGCGGACTGGGTCTATGCCGCCATGGTGGCGGATTACGCGGGCTTCAACGCCACCATGCCCCACAAGGAGGCTCTGGTTCCCATGATGGACGAGCTGGACGGGGACGCACGACTGTGCGGCGCGGTGAATACCGTCGCCATCCGGGACGGGCGGCTGCTGGGGTACAACACGGACGGCGCGGGCTTTGCCGCCATGCTGGCCCGGAAGGGTGTTCCTGTCGCGGGGCGGGAGATTGTGCTGCTGGGCGCGGGCGGAGCCGCTAAGTCCGTTGCCCTCAAGCTTGCGGGCATCGGGGCAAAGCGGGTTACCGTCTTAAACCGAACACTGGAAAAGGCGGAATCCATCCGGGAGAAAGCTCCGCAGGTGATCGCGGCGGCGGGCTTCACGCCGGACATCCTGCGGGAGCGGGCAGGCCATGCGGAAATCCTGATCAACTGCACTTCCCTGGGGATGGAGGACACCGCCGGACAGTTTGAGGAGTTTTCCTTTTTGGAGCACCTGCCCTCCGAAGCCGTGGTATGTGATCTTATTTATCATCCCGCTGAGACCCGGCTGCTGGCCGAAGCCAAGGCGAGGGGGCATCTGGCGCTCAACGGACTGGGAATGCTGGTGCATCAGGCCATCCTGGCCCTGGAGCATATGACCGGAGTCCGGCTGGACGCCGCCGCCATGGCGAATCTGCTGGAAGGAACTTTGCGCTGATACCGGGAGCGCGCTTACGCACCTTAGGGTGATATGGTGAGATGTTCGGCGGGCTTCTCCTCACACCCTGAGCCGCCCCTCCTTGTGCCGCGCGAGGTAGTCTCCGGTGAGCCTGACTACCTCGTCGGACAGAAGCAGAAGGGCGATGATATTGGGAATCGCCATCAGGCCGTTGCAGGTGTCGGAAATACTCCACACCAGATCCAGCTTCATGGTGCAGCCCACAAAAATCGCCGCGATGAACAGCAGGCGGTAAAGGGCGGTATACTTCTCCCCCGCGAGGTAGGAAAGTCCCCGTTCGCCGTAATAGCACCACCCCAGCAGGGTGGCAAAGGCGAAGATCATGATGGAACATGAGACGAAATGCCCGCCCAGGGCGCCCAGATTGCGGGTGAAGGCGGCCACGGTCAGTCCCGCGCCGGTTTTGCCCGTGTCCAGAACGCCAGTGGTCAGAATCACAAGCGCGGTGATGCTGCACACCACGATGGTGTCAAAAAAGACCTCGAAAATGCCCCACATACCCTGCTGCACCGGCTCTTTGACATTGGAGGCGGAGTTTGCCATAACGGAGCTGCCAAGCCCGGCTTCGTTGGAAAACACGCCTCTGGAAATGCCATACCGCATGGCCAGCGCGATGCCGTAACCCATGACGCCGCCTCCCGCGGAGCGGATGCTGAAGGCGCTTTCCATAATGGTTTGAAGCGCGGGGATGATTTGGGACGCGTTGAGCAGAATGATGAACAGGCTCACCGCCATGTAGAGGAGGCTCACGAAGGGGATGAGCTTCTCGGTGACGCTGGCAATGCGGCGCAGACCCCCGATGATGACGATTCCTACCACGACGGACAGCACGATTCCCGTGACCCAGGGTGAAATGCCCATGGTTTCCTGGACAGCTGCGGCAATGGAGTTGACCTGAGCCATGTTCCCCATGCCGAAGGAGCCGCAGATACAGAACACGGAGAAACTGCCCGCCAGCCATTTCATATGCAGTCCCCGCTCAATATAAACCATGGCGCCGCCGACCCACTCTTTTTTCTCATTTTGATAGCGATACCGGTTGCCCAGTACATTTTCGGCATAGCTTGTCATCATACCGAAAAACGCCGACATCCACATCCAGAACACCGCACCGGGGCCGCCGGAGACAATGGCGGTGGCCACGCCCACAATGTTTCCGATGCCCATAGCCCCCGCCAGCGCGGTGGTCAGGGATTGGAACTGGGTAATGGCCTTTTTGTCTTTGCTTTTGGTTACGCCCCGATCCCGGAAGATGGCCAAAAACGTGGAACGGAACCAGAGTCTGATGTTGATGACCTGAAAAAAGCGGGTGCGAACGGTAAAGCACACCCCGGTAAAGATAATCAGGGCCAGCATGGGCGGCCCCCACACCACCGCGTTGATCGCGGCGTTTAAGCTGATGATGGTGTCCAGCATCTGGTTTCACTCCCGCGCCTGTTGTCCCCGCTGTGGGCGGGGTGCTTTTTAGTTGAGGATCAGAAAGCCCTGTCCGACTATATGCCAAAGCCAGGGGTAAATATGATTACTCTGCCGTCAGCGCGGTTCTTATCCAAATATAAACGGGCGGCTCCACATGGAGCCGCCCGTTTATATTTGGTCTGCGTGTTTACAGCTTGTCAATTTCCAAAATGGTGTTCAGCAGCACATTGCAGCCCTTGGTACAGGCCTCCACGGGAGTGAACTCCTTTTCGCAGTGGCTGTGCCCATGAACGGAGGGGACGAAAATCATGGTGGTGGGCACGAGATCCGCCAGGAACTGGGCGTCGTGGCCCGGGCCGCTGTACATGCGCTTATTGCTGTAGCCCAGGGCGTTGGCGCTTTTTTCAACCAGATCGATATAAGGACCGTAGTAGGCGACCGTCTTGCGGGACCACGCCTCGGCACAGGATACCTGACACTTTTCCACCTCGGGAGGAATGGCGTTGATGGCGGCGAGTACCTGCTCCAGCACGGCGGGGTCCTGATGGCGGGCGTCCAGCGTGAACCGAACCTCGTCGGGAATGATGGTATGGATATTGGGGTGGCACGAGATTTTTCCAGTGGTATAAACCAGCTTGGAATCCAGCTTGTCCAGCTCATCGTGGAGATACTGGATGGTTTTCGCGGCGGCATAGAGGGCGTCTTTCCGGTATTTCATAGGAGTGGTACCGGCGTGGTCGGCCTGCCCCAGAAAGGTGAACTCATAGTTGATCATGCCGCAGACGCCTTCTACCACGCCGATGTCGCAGCCCTCCGCCTCCAGCACAGGGCCCTGCTCAATGTGCAGCTCCACCAGCCCGAGGGTTTTGGCGGGGTCGAGGCGGTTTGCTTCGTCACCCTTGTAGCCGCTGGCCTCCAGAGCTTCGCCGAAGGTGATGTCCCCCGTGTCCTTGGCGACAGAGGCCAGCATAGCCGCCTTGTCAAATTTCCCGGTGATCACGCCGGAGGACATCATGGCCGGTTCAAAGCGCGCGCCCTCCTCGTTGGTCCAGATGACGCAGGTGACGGGGTGGCGGTGGGGAATGTGTTCGGTGACGATGGTTTCGGCGGCCTCCAGCGCGGTCAGCACGCCCAGAATGCCGTCGTAGTTGCCGCCCTGCCGCACCGAGTCACAGTGAGAGCCGCTGACGATGGCGGGCAGTCCCTCCTCAGACCCGGGAAGGGTGGCATAAATGTTTGCCATGTCGTCCGTGACGAGTTCCATGCCCAGAGCCTTGCACCGGGCGCAGAATTCCGCCCGGGCCGCCAATGCCTCAGGAGAGAGGGAAAAGCGGGTAATCCCGCCCCGACCCGTATCACCAAACTTGGAAAACGTGGTGATTTTGTCCTGTAACCGTTCCTGACTGGTCTGATACATAGAGAACACTTCTTTCATAAAACATTAGTAATAGC
>Ga0316604_10000407_pt1 | contig 54649 bp, 44 predicted proteins | sample OWC_soil_day20_C_FD_207650 | JGI IMG/M metagenome (GOLD analysis project Ga0316604, IMG submission 207650) | Wetland soil microbial communities from Old Woman Creek delta, Ohio, United States - OWC_soil_day20_CT | ecosystem: Environmental > Terrestrial > Soil > Wetlands | place: USA: Ohio...
CGGATGGCAGCGTGATCGAAACCGGCAATGCGGTGGACGGAGAGATGTGCGGACCGGACTGGACGATGCTGATCACCGGCTCGGAAGGAACCTTGGGGTTAATTACTGCCATTACGCTGCGCCTGGTGCCAGCGCCTGTGACCAAGAAAACCATGATGGCCATCTATGAACGTCTGGAAGATGCGGCGAAAACCGTCAGCGTGACCATGGCTTCCGGGATTATTCCCACTACACTGGAGTTAATGGATAACATGGCGATCGTGGCCACGGAAAAAGCCGTGAAAATCGGTCTTCCGGTGCAGGCGGGCGGGCTATTGCTGATCGAAATCGACGGAATGCCATCGACGGTAGAAGAGAATGCTAAACGGGTCAGTGATATTTGCAAAGAATGCGGAGCGCTGGAAGTCAAGGTTGCGCAAACCGCAGCGGAAGCGGAAAGTCTGTGGGTAGCCCGTCGGGGTGTTGCAAAAGCGTTTGGCCAGATTGCGCCCTGTAAATTTGCAGAGGACGCTACCGTACCACGCAGTTTAGTTCCGTTGCTGGTCGAAAAGTCACTGGAGATGCAAAAGAAGTATAACATACCAATTCTGATTGTTGGCCACGCCGGCGATGGGAATATGCATCCGACCATTATGTTCGATAAACGGGACAAGGATGCTGCGGCGCGGGCGGAACAGGCACTGGATGAAGTGCATCTTGTGACGCTGGAATTGGGGGGAACCCTGAGCGGGGAGCACGGGATCGGATTTGCGAAAGCGCCGTATTTAAAGGCGGAAACAGGACCGGTTGGCTATAAGATGGGGCAGGATGTGAAGGCGGTGCTCGATCCCGCAGGCATTATGAACCCAGGTAAGATGTTTAATTATGAAGGCGCTCTTCATTAAAATCCTTGTTTTTTAAATAGACTGGCTGCTCTGGTTTTTTGCTTTAAACGAAAAACTTAGAGCAGTCAGTTTTTTCGAATGCTTTATAATTTAGCTGAAAATTTAATAAAAGACGAATAATTTTTAGCAGGAAATAAAATAAAAACAGAGAATATGTAAACGAAGAATATAAAAACAGAACAGCATATCGTAAAGCGGAACAAAATTGCTTAATAAAATTCAAAACAAGCAATGGATAGAGGTGTCAGCATGGCAAAGACAGAAGAAACTATTTTGTCGATCCATAAGTCTATTGATATTCTTCTTCTTCTGCAAAATGAAGGAAGAGAGCTGGGCGTTACCGAGATTGCCAGAGCTTTGGGAATGAATAAGAGTACCGTTCATAGAGTGTTATCGACGCTGGACAGTCGTGATTTTGTGCAGCAAAACTCTGAGACCGGGAAATATTGGTTAGGAATGAAACTTTATTCGCTGGGGATGACCATCGGTGACAAGTTGCCTTTAAAAGTAATAGCCATCCCTTATTTAAAAGCTCTTTCACAAAAATTCAATGAAGGTGTACATATGTCTGTACTGGATCGGAGTTTTAGCCGCTTTCCCAGAATATTAATTATTGATAAAATTCAAACACAACAATTATTAAGTTTTACACCATCGATTGGCTCCGGTTCGACTTGCAATAGCTCCGGTATGGGCAAGTGTTTGCTGGCGTATAGTTCTGATGAATATATCCGAAAGTTTATTGGCACACCCCTGCCCAGATTTACGAAAAATACCATAACAGAGTGGCCGGAATTTTTAGCGGAGTTAAAACATATTAGAGAAGTTGGATATGCTATCGATGAAGAAGAGTTGGAACTCGGGTTAACTTGTGTTGCCGGACCAATCTTGAACAGAAATCAAGAAATTCTTGCAGCCATTAGTTTGTCCGGTCCGACATCCAGGCTTCAAGCGGATCGCTTGGCGGTCATCATTGAAGAAGTGAAATCAACAGCCAAGGCTATTTCATCACTTTTACAATAGTCGTTAGAAATCTTTTAGGACGTGTTCCGGTTTATACTTTCATATACAGCAGCGATAATTTAATAATTTTTTTACACAAAACATGAAACTAAGTTCCGTATTGCGAAACCATACAGAACGAAAAAAATTGAACAAGAAGAATTGCGAATCGAATTGGCTATGAATGAAGGGGGTAACTTTATTTGTTATGAAGATGCGCTTCATTAAGCGCAAAGCAGGATCTGTGGAGAGTGAAATTTAATATTGGATGCCATTAGAAAAGGAGAGTATATATGAAACGAGTATTAGCGATTAATCCGGGAGCAACGTCCACTAAGGTAGCTGTTTTTGATGATGAAACAGCGGTGTTTAAAAAAACAGTGGAACATCAGGGGCCGGAATTAAAACATTTTGCAAAAGTGTTTGATCAATGTCAGTATCGACTGGCATTGATCCTGAGTGTTTTGCAGGAAGCTTCTATTTCTATCAATACAATAAACGCTATTGTCGCGCGGGGTGGTTTGTTGAAGCCTTTGGCCGGCGGCACTTACGCCGTTAATGAACAAATGGTCAAGGATTTGGAAAAGGCGGAACGCGGCGAGCATGCCTCCAATCTCGGAGCGGCTCTGGCTTATACGCTTGCTCAGCAACTAGGGATACCGGCATTTATTGTTGATCCGGTATCGGTTGATGAACTGGAACCGGTCGCACGAATATCCGGTTTCCCGGAACTTGAGCGGGTCAGCATGGCACATGCACTGAATATGAAAGCAGTCGCACGCAAAGTGGCTTTTGAAATGGACAAGCGATATGAAGATGTTGCACTTGTTATTGCCCATTTGGGAACCGGTGTCTCACTTTCGGTCCATCAAGATGGCAGGATGATTGATGTTGTGGACGGAAAGGAAGAAGGTCCATTCGCGCCCGACCGCTGCGGAGGCTTGCCGGCCAGTCAACTGGTTAAATTATGCTATTCCGGTAAATACACTTACGAAGAACTGCGGAAAAAAGTATTCGGCTCCGGGGGGTTCTATGGATATCTGGGCACGAAGGATATCCGGGATGTTGAAAAAATGGCATCTGAGGGAAATGAAAAAGCGGCTCTGCTGCTGGATGCCTTCTGCTATCAAGTTGCAAAAGAAATTGGCGCCTTGTCCACTGTGCTCAAAGGCAAGGTTGACAGGATTGTTTTGACAGGCGGCATCGCTTATTCCCAGAAAGTTGTGAACGATATTACGGAGCGCGTTCAATCGATCGCTCCCGTGGTTGTTGTTCCCGGCGAAGAAGAATTAGGAGCCCTTGCTGATGGCGCATTGCGCGTTTTGCGGGGTGAAGAAGAGCCCAAAATATATCAATAATTTGCAGACATTTCCTGCCGCGATGAAAGCGGATGTTGAAGAATAAACGATAGGCAGGTGAGGGGGATTAGACCCCTTGCTCCTGCCGAATGGTATATGATGGAAGATAAGATAGATGCCGGAAACAAATTTTTTTTGGTCTTAAAAATTGTAAGAATGATTTAAATATTAAAAAACATTGATATGTTTTTCACATTATCGTCTGTTATTTATGCATTTTCGATCTTTTATAGGATAGGAATTCAATTTCTTTGGGCAACCGTAAAAGGAGGACGGTTAATTGATTTGTGAAGATAAAAAATTAGGAGGATATGAACATGAGTAATAAAAAAACCGGGTTTGAATCTCTTTGGATTTCTTTTTCGATTGCTGCTGTTTGGTTTTCCACCCATTGCGGCGGCGGTTTCGCCACGGGCAATCAAGAGGTCAATTTTTATGTAAAATACGGCTGGACGACGCTGTTTCTGCCTATTATTGCGATGGTCTTTGTGGCGTGGACATTTCGAAATGGATTGGTGTTGGCAAAAGATTATAATGTTCATGATTATAAGAGTTTTGCCAATGCATTGTACCACCCGTATGAAAAAATCTTTTCCTTTATATTTGAGCTTTGCTTTATGGCGACGATTTTAATTGCCGTAAGTACTTCCATTGCCGGCGCCGGCGCATTGCTGCAAAATGTTCTCGGACTTCCTTACTTACTCGGTATAACTTGTCTCGGAGTCATTTTGACTTGTTTGACGATTTTCGGAGCGGAGCTGATTATCCGGGTTTTACGCTATAAAGCTTACTTCTTAATTATTACATTGGTTATTTTGGCATATTTAGGACTTCAATCCGGCTTTATGAATGCTGAACGGTTTATTTTTACGAAAGAAACTTTTGGCAACGATACAGCGGAAGCAGTATTGAAAATGGTATTGTATGTTGGCTTTCAAGTTTTTGGTTTGATCCCGTGCATTTCTGTTTCGCATAAAATAACGACGACAAAGGAATGTAATGCTTTCGGGTTCTTTGGTGTCTTCTTAAACGGTGGTTTTTTGGCAATCATCAGTATCATGTTATTAGGCTTTGCTCCGGCAGTTTTAAAGGAAACCTTGCCGGTCTACTATGTTACTACTCAGCTTGGTATTCCTTGGTTAAAAATCATGTACAGCCTGATTTTGTTCGTTGCTTTGATCGGGACGGCCATCTCTTTCATATTCTCTACGGTCGCCCGCTTTGAAAAACTGTGGGTAGGCAAAGGGGTATTTGAAAGTTTACTGCTGCGCAGAAGCATCATTGCTATTGTAACCGCGTCAATTTGCACAGCGACATCCGTGTTCGGTTTAACAACTCTTGTGGTGAAAGGTTATGGGACGATCGGGTATTTTGCAGTAATATTTGTCGTGCTTCCCCTCCTGACTGTCGGCACGGTCAAGATCCGCAGAAATGCGCAATTGCGCAAGCAACAAGGAATCATAGAAGGCTAAATAGGAACCCATTTTATCGGATATCCTGCTAACGCAATTGAATTCAATTGCGTTAGCAGGATGTTTTTTTGGCTATTGAGTAACCATTTCATTTTTAAATTATCCGGATCGAATTGTTGCAATTGACAATCTGGTTGGTTCCTGCTACCATGTATTTTATAGAATATCTAAAAAACAGAACGAGGTATCGCGATGTGAAACGATATGCAAAAAGAGGGAGGAACTAATCTTGAAACAAGGAGACTTTTTATGGGTAGCCGCATTGGGAATTATTTCATCGGTTTTAATTATCCCCGATACCCACAAAGTATTTGTTGCGCTTACGAAGAACTACCCCTTTGTTATGGGGTTCATTAAATTTGGAATACTAGCTACGATGGGCGAATTGTTAACGATCCGTATCGGTATGGGAAAATGGGAAAAACCGTCCGGGCTGCTTTATCGGTCAATGGTTTGGGGTTTTATTGGGATGCTGATCACGTTAATGTTCGAGATATTTTCCAGCGGAGTTGCCGGTGCGGTGAAAAAGGGCCTTTTATGGACTGGTGATGGCACGACTGCGAAAATTATGGTGGCTTTTTATATTAGCTCCATTATGAACTTGACTTTTGCACCGACATTCATGATTGCCCACCGGGTCAGTGATACCTATATTGACATAATCTGCGGCGAAGGATTGGCGTTGAACAAAGTGAACTTGTCTTCCGTAATTGCCAAAATTGATTGGCAAAGCATGTTTTCTTTTGTCTTTAAGAAAACGATTCCTTTTTTCTGGATACCCGCGCATACAAGCGTATTTCTGCTGCCGCCGGAATATCGGGTTTTTGCGGCAGCATATCTGGCCATTGTCCTTGGTGCAATACTTTCGTATGCAAAAAGAAAAAAACTTCAACCGAACCATTAATGTGAACTGAATACGATAAATAGGTTAAACAAGATGGATCAGACCGGCAATTATTCACTTTTCATGGCGGCTTGCCGGTCTGATAAATTTCTGGACGGCAAGCCGCGAATGTAACGTAATTTTCAGAAAATAAAGGGCCGTAAAAGGAGTTCGTACGCATAATAGCGAATAATTCAATGACATAGAGAAATCAGTTGTTTCATTGAAGGGTGGCGGGTGAAAATGAAAAAAACGAACCGCAATCAGGACATACAGCGATACGATCGACGTATGGAGGCCCGCCTGGATGAATGCAATGGTTTAATGATTGGCGACAGATACAACAAAGACCGGTTCTCATTACGAGGCGCATTTAGGATCCTAGAAGCGCAATGATGCAATGAGGACGGGCCTTTTTTGTCTTACCGGAGCGGCAAAATTAAGCGCCGAGGAAACCTTCTGGCATGGACAGCCTTATTCGTTGCAGATGACGATCCCACCTCTGGCGGTTATGTACTTAGAGCGTAATTCATCACAAATACAGTAATTGAAAGGGGAAGTTCGAATGTCGAAAATTGATTGTGTAGCCATGTTGCTGGCAGGCGGGCAAGGAAGTCGCTTAGGCGTGCTTACTAAGTCGCTGGCCAAACCGGCAGTCCAGTTTGGCGGAAAGTACCGGATTATTGATTTTACACTAAGCAATTGCCATAATTCGGAAATGGATATTGTCGGTGTGCTCACACAGTACCGTCCGTTGGAATTGCATTCATATATTGGTATCGGCAGCCATTGGGATATGGACCGTCGTGGCGGCGGAGTCTTTGTGCTGCCGCCCTTTGCGAGAGATCAAGGCGGGGAATGGTACAAGGGGACGGCAGATGCTATTTATCAGAACATCAATTTTCTGGAGTTGTACCAGCCGCAGCAGGTACTGATTCTTTCCGGCGACCATATCTATAAAATGGACTATTCGCTGATGTTGGAATATCATCGCGACAAGCAAGCCGCAGTGACGATTGGGGTGATTGAAGTACCTTGGGAGGAAACGCATCGATTTGGAATTATGTCCACAAATGGAGAAGGCCGCATTGTTGAATTTCAGGAAAAACCAAGTAAAGCAAAAAACAATCAAGCTTCCATGGGAATTTATATTTTTGATTATGCCGTTTTGAAAGATTATTTACGACGGGATGCTGAAGATACAGCAACAAGCCATGATTTTGGCAAAGATATTATTCCCAGAATGGTGGCGGAGCAGCAAAAGGCGTATGCATACCCGTTTAATGGATACTGGCGGGATGTTGGTACAGTGGAAAGTTATTGGGAAGCGAATATGGATCTTTTGGCCGAAAGACCGGAATTGGACCTTTATGATACAAGCTGGCGGATTTATTCGGAAAATCTGAACCTACCTCCGCATTATATCGCAAATGGGTCTTCCGTAAAATGTTCGATTGTGAGCGAGGGCAGTCAATTATATGGCAATGTCGATCATACGGTGGTTTTTCCGGATGTTTATGTTGCCCCCGGTGCGCAAGTGAAGGATTCGGTGCTTTTGCCGCACGTACGTATTCGTGAAGGGGTCGTATTGGATCATGTTATTGTCGGTCCGAACACAGTGATTGAAGCCGGATCAATCATTAGTGAACAAGAAACAAATATTTGTGAAGATGCGGCGTTAAAAAAGTATTCCGGGATTACTTTGATTGGCGCCGATAAGACAATTGCTCCGGCATTATCCGGAGCAAAAAAATAACCGCAAGTAGTGCCATCAGGAGATTTTTTAACGAAATAAGCAGCTGGAGGCGATAACTTTGAAGCGAATGATGGGCATTATCAATTTGTACAACAGTAAAGATTTGCTATGGGAACTGACTCGTGGCCGTCCATTGGCGGCAGTGCCGTTTGCCGGCCGTTACCGGCTGATTGATTTTACGCTTTCCAATATGATCAATTCAGGGATTACGAACGTCGGGATACTGATGCAGGGAAATTTTCGCTCCTTAATGGATCACTTGCGATCAGGGAAAGAGTGGGATCTGGCCCGAAAACGGGAGGGGTTGTATTTTTTACCCCCGGTGACGGGAATAAATGTAGAAAATGGATTCCCCAATGATTTGAGCGCATTTCAGAGTAATCTTGATTATCTGCAAAATAGCCGGCAAAGCCATGTGGTGATTTCAGGCTGCAGCATGATCTGTAATCTCGATTACAATTACGGGCTGGCTTTTCATCAGGAAAAAGGCGCTGATATTACGGTTGCCTACAAAGAAATGGGTGATTTGGATAGTTATCCCTATTCTTCGATGCTTGGGCTCGATGAAGACGGGCGGGTCCGGGACATTGAAATCAATCCGGTTCGGGCGCGCTACCGCAATTTGTTCTTGGAGATGTACATTATCGAAAAAAAATTATTAATGGAATTGGTCGATAGCGCCGTTTCACGCGGGGGAACTAATTTTTTACGTGATGCTGTAATGAAAAATCTGGATAAATTAAAAATTTATGGGATCCATTATCAGCGTTATGTCGCTCACCTGATGTCGATCCGCAGTTATTACCGGCATAGTATGGAATTGCTCCGTCCGGAAGTATGGCGCAATTTGTTTTTTGCCAATGGATTGATTTATACAAAAATTAAGGATGAAGCACCGACGAAATATAATGATTCGGCAAGAGTCAGCAATTCATTGATTGCAAATGGCTGTATTGTAGAAGGCACGGTTGAAAATAGCATCATTTTCCGGGGTGTGAAAATTCATAAGGATGCCGTGGTGAAAAATAGCATTATTATGCAAAAAAGTGAAATTGGTTCTGGGGCGACGCTCGAAAATATGATTTGCGATAAAGATGTCCGGATTTCGGCGGGAAAATGTTTGATCGCTGAGCCGCATTATCCGATGGTGATTTCTAAAGGAAGTCTATTGTAAAAAAGTCTGATCAAATAATAGAGAATACGGGAAAGGAGCGATTTGGGTTATGAAAGTATTGCTCGCAGCGGCAGAAGCGGTTCCGTTTGTAAAAACCGGCGGATTGGCCGATGTTGTAGGTTCATTACCGCAAGAACTGCGGCGGCAAGGGATTGATGCCAGGGTAATCCTACCTTTATATCGCGATATTCCTGAGATTTTTCTCGCAAAGATGACCCATGTGTTGGCGAGTACGGTTTCTTTGGGTTGGCGGCGTCAATACTGTGGATTATTACAAATGGTTTATCAAGAGGTCCCCTTTTATTTTATTGACAATGAATATTATTTTGCCCGTGACGGTCTTTACGGGTATAAAGATGACGCGGAGCGCTTCGCTTTTTTCTCCAAAGCCATAGTCGAGCTTTTACCGCACCTTGGGTTTATGCCGGATATCATCCATTCGAACGACTGGCATACGGGTCTAGTGGGCGCCTACTTGCATGCTGGCAGAGCGCAGGCTGGAAAAATTGCCAGCTTATTTACGATCCATAATCTTCGGTATCAAGGAGTATACCCTCATTTTGTCCTTCATGATATCGTAGGATTGGATGATCGTTATTTTACTCCCGAGCGGTTGGAGTTTTTTGGGGCGATCAATTATATGAAAGCCGGTATTTCTTTTGCCGATATCATTAGCACAGTCAGCGTTACGTACGCCAAAGAGATACAAACTGTCGAATATGGAGAAAAACTTGATGGTTTTTTGCAACGGCGCAGTCATGATTTAGTTGGCATCGTCAATGGAATTGATTATACGCTTTATAATCCCGAACAAGATTCAGCGATTAGCTCTCTATACTCAGCCAGGGAACAAGCCGGAAAAAAGGAAAACAAAGCAGAATTGCAAAAAATCATGGGTTTCCCGGTGGACGAGCGGCTGCCATTAATTGCGATTGTTTCCCGCCTTGTGGATCAGAAAGGGTTGGATCTTGTGCTTGACGCTCTGCCGGAAATATTGAACCAAGACATACAATTCGTTGTACTGGGTACTGGCGATGAATATTACGAACGGTCGTTTTCCACTGCGGCTAAGGATTTTCCGCAAAAAATGGCAGTGAATATTCAGTTTTCGGAATCCTTAGCACATAAAATTTACGCCGGCTCAGATATTTTTTTGATGCCATCGTGTTCAGAACCCTGTGGGATCGGGCAATTGATTGCTATGCGGTACGGCGCCGTCCCTGTTGTCCGTGCAATCGGCGGACTGAAAGATACTGTTCAGCAATACGATGAAGCAACCGGCAGTGGAACTGGATTTTGTTTCGCCGAATATTCACCGGCGGCAATGCTGACCGCGCTCCGGCAAGCAATCACTGTCTTTCGGAATAAGGCGGCATGGATGAAACTGATGCGATCCGGGATGAAACGGGATTTCAGCTGGAAACATTCTGCTGCGCAGTACAAAAAAATCTATGAGAAATTGTGGGAGGTGCGACAAGCCGATGCTTAAAGACAAAAAGGAAGTAAAGAAAGCTTTGCTTGCTAAACTCCCCGCCAGCCGAGCCGGGGATTTTGCTTCTGCAACGGCATGGGAACAACTCAATGCCGTTGGCAGCGTACTGCAGGATTATGTAAAGGTAAATTGGCAACAGACGAGCCATCGTTACATCGACCATGGCGCCAAGCAGGCGTACTATTTTTCCATGGAATTTTTGCCAGGGCGCTTTCTGCGGACGAAATTGATTAATCTGGGATTGCGGTCATTGTTCGAGCAAACATTGAAGGAAATGGGCGTTGAACTTGCTGTGCTTGAAGAGCAGGAACCGGATCCCGGATTGGGTAACGGCGGTCTGGGCAGGCTTGCGGCTTGCTTGTTAGATTCTTTGGCGGCTCTCGGGTTTCCCGCTCACGGATGCGGTATTCGTTATAAATATGGATTTTTTGAGCAACGGATTGTGGAGGGTTATCAGGTGGAATTGCCGGATAACTGGTTGGAGCATGAAGCAAGCTGGGAAACGCGCAAACCGGAAGAAGCCGTGGAAGTTCGGTTTGGCGGAATGGTTCAGCAAAGCAGGGTAGGCGACCGCTTTATTTTCCATTATGAAAATGCGGAAACGGTCACAGCCGTCCCTTATGATGTTCCGATTGTGGGGTATCATAATAAAACAGTAAATACCTTGCGGCTGTGGAACGCAGAACCTCATTGGGATGAGATCGACTTTTCCGCCATGGGGCGGGAGGCCTACCAGCAGGATGTGGGCTATAAAAGCCGGGTTGAATCGATATCGGAAGTTCTGTATCCGGATGACACGTTTCATGAAGGCCGTGTTCTGCGGTTAAAACAAGAGTATTTCCTGGTTTCTGCCGGCCTGCAAAGTATTATCCGCCATATCAAGCAGCAAGGATGGCCGTTGAATGAGCTGGCAGATAAAGTAGCAGTCCATATTAACGATACCCATCCGGTGCTGGCCGTTCCGGAATTGATGCGGATTTTGGTGGATGAGGAAGGGTTTGGCTGGGATGAGGCATGGATTATTACAACCAATACGATTTCTTATACCAATCATACGATCATGCCGGAAGCGATGGAAAAATGGCCGATCGATATTTTTAAAGCTCTGTTGCCGCGAATTTATATGATTGTTCATGAAATCAATGAACGTTTTTGCCGGTTGCTTTGGGAGCAGTATCCAGGGGACTGGGACCGTATCGCCAGTATGGCGATTATTGCCGAAGGCCATATAAAAATGGCACACTTGGCTGTTGTCGGCAGTCATTCTGTTAACGGCGTGGCTCCATTGCATACCCAAATCCTGCGTAAAGAGATATTGCAGCTTTTTTACCAACTATCCCCGCACAAATTCACGAACCGTACGAATGGGATTACCCATAGACGGTGGCTGCTAAATTGCAATCCGCAGTTGGCCGCGTTGATTACGGCAACGATCGGGTCCTCCTGGATACGACATCCGAAGGATCTTTCGGCACTGGATGCTTACACTGCTGAAGGGAATTTTTGCCAAAAATTTCAGGCAGTAAAACAAACCAACAAGCTTCGTTTAGCGCAATTTGTACGGGATCGCCAAGGGATTACTTTGGATCTAACGTCTATTTTTGATGTGCAAATCAAGCGTATCCACTCTTATAAGCGGCAGCTTCTAAACATCCTGCACATAATGCATTTGTATAATCAGTTGAAGGATGATCCCGGTCTTGACATAGTTCCCAGAACATTTTTCTTTGCCGGCAAGGCCGCGCCAACGTATTATTTAGCGAAACGAACGATTAAACTAATCAATGCAGTAGCGTCGGTTGTTAATTGCGATCCGGTCGTCCGTGATCGCTTAAAAGTCATATTTATCGAAAATTATGGCGTCTCCACTGCCGAGTTGATTATTCCAGCAGCCGATGTCAGTGAGCAAATATCTACTGCCGGCAAAGAAGCTTCCGGTACCAGCAATATGAAATTTATGTTAAACGGCGCTGTGACAATTGGCACGATGGACGGCGCGAATATTGAAATTTATAAAGAAGTCGGCGACGATAACTTTATGATGTTTGGGTTGCGGTCGGAAGAAGTAGCCCGTTATTATAAGATTGGCGGTTACCGGTCACGGGATGTATATGAAACGGACGCACGGGTCCGGAGGGTTCTTGATCAGCTTATTGATGGATCTTTGCCCATTCCTGAAGAGGAAGCGCGGCATCTGTATAATTATCTGTTAGACTATAATGATGAATTCTTTGTTCTGAAAGATTTTTCCGCTTACGCGGCCGCTCAGCAGCGGATCGATTCTTTGTATAGAGATCAATGCCGTTGGGCGGAGATGTGCGCGCATAATATTGCTCATGCCGGCCGTTTTTCCAGTGATTGCACTGTGCAGGAATATGCAATTGGCACATGGGATATTCAACCTGTCCCGGCAAATGCGCGCAAGGAGGGAAACCATGGAACAAGAGTGGTTGATTCATGATTCGCACTCATTGGAATGTCGCCGCCCGTTTGGACCGATTGTCTGCGATTCAAGGCTGTTTTTATGCATAAAGGTTCGTGCTTTCCGAAAAGTTGATTCCGTGGTTCTGCGCTTATGGCAGGAAGGGAGCGGAGAGGAACTGATCCCGATGCAGGCGGCAGACGTTTTGTCAGATGATGCATGGGTGCAGTATCAAGCTGAAATTATAGGTCGATCCACTCCGGGATTGATGTGGTATTGCTTTATACTGCATGATGGGGAGAAAACGTGGTACTATGGGACGCATGAAGACGGATTAGGCGGACTGGGACGTTGCGGAAACAACATGCCGTCCGCGTATCAAGTTACGGTGCATCCGGCTGATTTAAGAACTCCTGCCTGGTTTAAACAAGCAGTCGTGTATCAGATTTTTGTCGATCGTTTTGCCAACGGTCGAGAAGAAGGATCGGTGCTGAACCCAAAACCGGGAATTCTGGTGCACCCGCATTGGGAAGATACACCGGTCTATGCGAAGGATCCAGCTACCGGGCAGGTACTGGCGTATGATTTTTTTGGCGGTAATTTAGCCGGAGTAATAAAAAAACTGCCATACTTAGCTGAATTGGGAGTAACCGCCATTTATTTTAATCCGATATTTGAAGCATCCAGTAATCACAAGTATGACACCGCGGATTATAAAATGGTTGACAGTATGTTTGGCGACAATGACCTGTTCCAAGAATTATGTCATCAGGCAGCGGAACAAGGAATTGCCATTATCCTGGATGGCGTATTCAGCCATACCGGCAGTGACAGTATCTATTTTAATAAATACAACCGGTATCCCGAATTGGGCGCCTATCAATCGAAACAATCATTGTATTATAATTGGTACCTGTTTATTAATTACCCTAACGAGTATGAATCCTGGTGGGGTGTCGATACTTTGCCAAATGTGAATGAACTTGATCCGGGATATTTGCAGTACATGATTGAAGGTCCGGACAGCGTTCTGCAATATTGGGGCAAGATAGGGATCCGTGGCTGGCGGTTGGATGTAGCGGATGAACTTCCGGAAGATTTTATTCGGATTTTGCGGCGAAGGTTAAAATCCGGCGATGCAGAAAATGTTTTGATTGGCGAGGTATGGGAAGATGCTTCGCGTAAACTAAGTTATGGAAAAATGAGGGGTTATTTTCACGGAGATGAATTGGATTCGGTCATGAACTATCCTTGGCGGAAGATTTTATTGGACTTTATATTGCATGTAAGCAACGCAGAACAGGCTGCGCGGGCGTTGCTGAGTCAATATGAAAATTACCCCGCGGCTCATTTCTTTTCAAACTTGAATGTATTGGGAACTCATGATGTACCGCGAATTCTTACCTTATTGGGAGAAGCGCCGCCAGAGCACACCTTGTCGCTCGCCGAACGCGCCCGGTTCCGGCTGAATACGGGAAAACTTCAATTGGCCTTGAGCCGATTGAAGCTGCTGGCCTTATGGCAAATGACGTTTCCGGGAGCGCCATGTATTTATTATGGCGATGAAGCCGGGTTGGAAGGGTATAGTGACCCTCTCAACCGGAGAACGTATCCATGGGGGACTGAGAAAAAGGAACTACGATCCTGGTATGAAAAATTGATTGCCCTTCGAAATAACTACCCGATGCTTTGTACCGGCAATTGGGAAATCATTTGGGCCGAGGGAGATGTGATCGTGTACCGGCGATGGATTTATGCCGGCAGGGATGCGATCGGTCAGGCTAGGCCGGATAATATGGCAATTATTCTTCTCAACCGCGGCGGTAAAACAGTGAAGGCGGATTTGGCTGCAAAAAATTGGCCTTATATACACTTTGTGGATGTATTGGAAGCTGGCCCAACGGTACAAGTGCATGGAGGCCGCTGCAAAATAGAGATACCGCCATTGTCGGGAAAACTATACGTGGCCGAACCCCAAAAGACAATCAGGGAACGGCAGGCGGGCATTTTGCTTCATTTGACTTCGCTGCCAGGGCCTCATGGCGGTGGCGACCTTGGGGCTTGTGCTTACCGGTTTATTGATTTTTTAGTATTGGCCAAGCAACGTTATTGGCAAATATTACCGTTTAATCCGCGCGGTGAAGGCGACTCTCCCTACCAGAGTTGCTCAGCGTTTGCCGGCGATCCACTTTTGATTGCCTTAAACCCGTTAGTGGAAGAGGGTTTACTGACTGGCCAGGAAGTGAGTGAGGCTGTTCATAAAGTTGGTCCGTTCTCTGCTGAACGTGTTGCGACGTTGAATGTGCAGCAGTTGAAGGAACCTTTATTTCAATTGGCATTTAAACGGTTTTTGACAAACGGGGATGCAGCAGGATTTCAAGCGTTTCAGGCAGAACAGCAGAGTTGGTTGAAAGACTATGCGCTTTTCATGGCTTTGGCCCAAAAATTTGGTACTTTTGACTGGACTGCATGGGAGCCGCGGGCTGTGCAGCGAGAGCCGGTGTTCATGGATTCTTTCCGGGAAAGATATCGGGAAGAAATCGAATATCAAACTTTTCTTCAATACCTATTTGACCGGCAGTGGTCGGCATTGAAGCAGTATGCGGCTGCAAGCGGGATCCAGATTATTGGTGATTTGCCGATTTTTGTGTCCCAGAATAGTTGTGATGTGTGGGCAAATCAACTACTGTTCAAATTGGACCAGACTGGAAGGCCCGCAGTTGTCGCTGGCGTTCCGCCGGATTACTTTAGCCCAACCGGCCAGCGGTGGGGGAATCCTCTGTATGATTGGACGGCAATGGGCGCCGATAATTACCGTTGGTGGAAGGAACGGTTTCAACGCCTGTTGAAACAGGTCGATTTTATCCGGTTGGACCATTTTCGCGGTTTTGCTTCATTCTGGGAGATACCATCAACAGAGGAAACGGCAGTTCATGGCGAGTGGGTGGAAGGCCCGGGGCAAGACTTTTTCCTGGCAATGCAGGCGGCTTGCGGTCCATTACGAATGATCGCGGAGGATTTAGGCCATATTACCCCTGACGTGCATGCCTTAAAGGATCGTTTTGGTTTCCCGGGAATGCAGGTTCTGCATTTTGCTTTTACACCGGATGGCGGCGGAAATTGCCATCCGATCCGACTGGATGAAAATTGTGTTGTATATACCGGCACTCATGATAATGATACGACAGTCGGCTGGTATAAAAAATTAGGAGAAACAGACCCTGAACACCAGCGTTGTATTCAAAGGTATCTGGGAGTAGGGGAGGAAAGCAGTCCTCAAACAGTTTGCAAGGTATTGATTCAACGGGCCTATCAAAGCCGGGCGATGCTGGCAATTATTCCGTTACAAGATATATTGGGTTTGGACAGTGCAGCTCGAATGAATATCCCCGGGACAGCAACCGGAAATTGGCAATGGCGCTGTAAACCAAGTGATTTAACCTCCATGGTGGCCCTTGAATTGGCCCCACTGGTGGCTGCTAGCCGGCGATGATGGCAGACTAACTATTGCAAGACTAAGAAGGAAGGAACCGCGAATACGTTCGCGGTTCCTTCCTTCTTAGTCTTGCAAAAAGAATAACGACCTTATGCTTCGTCACTGATCCCTTGGCCAAAGAGCTTATAAAGGACCAAAGCGGCGATGGTATTGCCGAACACATTGATTGTTGTTCGGCCCATATCCATGAACCGGTCGACGCCGGCGATGATCGCGATCGCTTCAACCGGAAGTCCCATCGCTGTCAGAATAACAGCAAGGACAACAAGTGAGGCGGCAGGGACATTAGCAGTTCCTTTATTGGCAATCAAAGTGGTTACCAAAATGGTGAGTAACGCAGGGCCGGTGAGCGGAATCCCATACGCTTCCGCTAAAAAGCAAACCGCCAAGGATTGGTAAAGGGCAGCGCCGTCAAGATTAAAACTATAGCCCAGCGGTAAAATAAATGCCACGATACGGTTGGGGATACCTGTGCTTTCCAGAATTCTCATATGTACAGGCAAAGTAACTTCGGAGGATGCGGTAGTGAAAGCCAGAAGAAGCGGTTCCGCTACTTTTTTTATGGTTTCCAGAGGCCTCATTCCCATTAGGGAGACAAGAACAGCAAAGATGAGCATGATAATAAACAAGCCGATATACAATGTTCCGACCAGTTTTGCCATGGCAAGCAGAAGTTTTGTCCCTTGCGTAGCAACGACCCAGGCGATGATGGCGGCAACTGCTACAGGAGCTGTGGCGATAATGCCTTCGGTCAGTTTAAACATTGCCTGCATGACGCCTTCGAGGATTTTGATTACGGGTTTAGAAAGTTCCGGCCCGGTTTTGGCAAGAGAAAGACCAAAGCAAACGGCAAAAAATAACGTGGGAATAATTTTTTGGCCTGCCATTGCGGCAACTATGTTGTCAGGAATAATATCTAAAAAGAAGTTCGACCAATTGACCGCAGTAGCCAGGTTTTTTGGGATGGCGCCCGTCGCTTCAAGCGATATTCCGGCAGCCGGATGAAAAATTTCGTTCAGACCGATGCCGAGTATGATGGATATCCCGGTTGCGGCATAAAACCAAACAAAAGCCGCTGCCCCCATTTTGCCAAGTTGTTTGAGATCGGAGCCCATTCGGTAAATACCAAGAGTAACCGAAGCAAACACCAACGGAATAACAATCATTTTAATTGCTTTCACAAAAGCGGTGCCAATTGGCGCAATCGCTTTACTGAAGTCAGGCCATAAAAAACCGACACAAATACCAAGAATAAGACCGATAAGGATTTGCAGCCATAAAGCAGGCCACTTTGAACCTGAGCTTTTAATCTCTTCCATGTTGCGAAGCCCCCCTTTTTCCTGTTAGCTGTGAAATTGCAAAGTTGCTTTAGCCCGTGCAGAGTAATTTATTCATCCTCCTTTCGGAAATGAGTTTTGCAGCGCTTGTTCCAACGAACTGAATGAATTTATAATGTATTATTATTCCGTATCAGGTGGACAACTCCTTCTTACAACGACAGAAAATTTCCTAAATTTGGCTTATAGGTGATAGTAACTCCCTAGTTTGCTCTTGTGTATAACGTCGGCGTGGGAATTGTAAAATTTTCTATCTATGCTCAGTATAGACGATAATGTAAAGTTATAATAATAATTTATTTTGATGTTTACGATAACAAAATGCTTATGATCAAACGCAACGAATTCCAGCGTTTAGTCGTTCTAAAACAAAATACAATAGTAGGATGCCCTTGTTTTGCGTTGAGACCCGCAACGCAATGCAAAAAGACTTGCAACAGACTGAAATGCTATGTAAGAATAGAAGTAAATGAACCCAGGTTTATAATGACGATACTGATGATTGAGAGGGAGACGGGCAATGAAACAAACCAATAAGCATAAAGCGACTGTTACACTGATTTTTGTAACAGCGGGTTATCTGGCGAGCTACCCTTTCCAATGCACGTTTGCCGGCGGTTTGCTCACGGGCGGTTTTGGGGCTGCCATGGTTGGCGGTTTGGCAGATTGGTTTGCAGTATCGGCTTTGTTCCGTCGTCCTTTAGGCATTTCGTTTCGCACCGCTGTAATTCCCCGCAATAGGGAACGGATTTTTGCTACTATTATTGAGATGGTGCAAAACCAACTTTTAACAGCGGAAAACATCGGACAGACATTGGACCGGTTTGATATGACAGACATGTTGCTGCGGTATTGGGAAGAACATGGGGGCCGAAAAGACGTGCAGGACATGCTGACGCGAATTGCCGGAGATATGCTGCAACAGACTGATGCACAGGAACTTGCCCGTATCTTGGAGAAAATGATCCGGCGTGGCGCGAACCGGGTTGAAGTTGCCCCGCTGGTTGCAGAAGCATTGGATTGGTCCGTGCGTAACGGCTATGATAAAAAAATAGCCAATTTTTTATTGGTCGAGCTTTGCAATATCATTGAGAGAGAGCAGTTTCGTGCAACTTTAGCCAATTTATTCAGAGAAGCCAAAGAAGTGTATGAACGCGATTTGTTTCGCCGGCGCATGGCCAACCATCTTTTAGAATATTTATTGGGCCTTTCTCCGGAGCGCATGGCTGCTGTGGCCCAAGAAAAGCTCATTGCGGTATTGCAGAATGAGGAAAATTTATCCGCGCTGCATAATCGGTTACGGAACTGGGTTGATGCGCTTTCGCGCCGGTTGACGAGTGATCCGGTATTCCGGCAAAGTATTGAAGCATGGAAAAACGAAATGGTAAACCGGCATTTGCATATCAGCAAACAAATTGCGGAAACGGTGATCTCGCTGCAAGCATTAGGCAAGGAGAGGCTGGCGGTTGATGGTTCCTGGCGAGCTGTGCTGGAGCGCCAGTCCGATCAGGCAGTGCGGAGTTTAGCGGGAAACCGGGAACAGCGAACTAAAATAAGCCGGGTTGCCAAAAACGTTTTTTTAGAAACAATCGCAGCGCATCATGAAGAGATCGGGAGCATCGTTCGCATTCGTCTGGAACAATTCTCGGATAGCGCCTTGGCAGATTTTATTGAAAGCCGGGTCGGTAATGATTTACAGATGATACGGATCAATGGTTCGGTTGTTGGCGGGTTAGCAGGGATGGCGCTGTTTCTTCTGAGTTATTTGGCTGGCAATATTTGATGAAATTGGGGTTGTTGAAGATGTCGGGTTGGAACAAGGCGGATGTCATTTTGGCTTTTACAGCGGTTTGTTTTTGCGGGACGTTGTTGCTTTATCGCAACTATCCGGACGTAGTAGCCTGCCGAGCATTGCTTGCTGTTGCGGAAGCGGCGCTAGTCGGTGGTTTGGCGGACTGGTTTGCCGTAACGGCACTGTTTCGTAAGCCATTAGGGTTTGGATGGCACACTGCGCTTATTCCCCGTAATCGAGAACGTGTCATCGATGGTATCTCAAACGCAATAGAAAAAGAATTTCTTAGTGTTGATTCGCTAAAAAAAAGATTGGCTCAAATTCGATTTGTCGATCTGCTGACCGATTGGTTGGAATATCAAGACAACCGGCGCAGCTTTCGCAACGCGCTCGAATATTTTTTGCAGCGTGTATTCAGCCAGGCGGAATCAAAAGAAATAGCTAAGATACTGGAGGATTTTTTAAAAAGCCGAGCTGGCGATTGGCCGTTGACGACACAACTTCAAGAGTTGCTAACCTGGCTTTTGCAAAATCACAAAGAAAATGAAATGATCTTGTATATCTTGGATGAATTGCAGAGAAAAGCAGATAGTCCGGCTGCCAAAAAAGGTATTTTGAATTATCTTCGCAGTTATGCGGAACAGGGCACGCATACTTGGTGGCAGAAGTTTGCGCTGGAATTAGGGCTCGCGACAGACAGCATTAATTTGGAAGAAGCTGCTGATGCATTACAGCAAGAAACGGTGAAGCTGATCATACAGCTGCGGGATCCAGAGCACCCATTACGCCATTGGCTGAGAAGTGCCTTGGCCGAATTTGCAAAGCGCATGGGTTCTGACCGGAATTTGCAAACAGTTATTAAAAATTGGCAAATGGAGTTTATACAAAAGGCCGATCTTATAGAAGTGTTGATAGCGCTTATTGATGTTTCGCTGCAGCGGGGTCAGCGGCAGGCGCTTGCTTGGATATTGCTGCAAATCGAGCAATATTGGGATCATATTCAGTCTAATCCGGAAAAAATGGCATGGCTGGAGAAATATTTCAAAGAAATGGTCTTTCGCATTCTAGAAACGGAACACCATTGGATCGGCACTGTGGCCCGGGATGCGCTTACTATCCTTACCGACCGCGATCTTAGCGCGTTTGTTGAGGATAAAGCCGGTGATGATTTGCAGTGGATACGGATCAATGGTTCGGTTGTTGGCGGTTTGGCAGGTTTGCTGCTGTTTCTGTTTGGGTATTTTGTATATGATCCCTATGTGCTGCCGGCTATTCGGCATTGTCTGCTGTAGGAGGAATTGCGATGCGGGAAAAGTTTGCTGTGACATTGATCATTTTATTAACTGTCGTTTGCGAAGTAATGGATGTTTTCATGAAGATGGTTTATGAAAGGAAAGCGAAGTGAAATTTCATACCAATCCTATCCGTGTATTGATTCCATCAGTATAAAATCTTTACTGATTACACAACACAAATTATAATAAAAGTAAATCATTCTAAAATCCATGATAATTTATTGCTTATAACAAAATGGGATGAGTAATGCTATGGGATGGTGAATATGGTGGATCAATCATTGGTTGTCTTTGCAACAGTTGTGGAAAAAAAGAGTTTTACGCGTGCGGCGGATGCGCTGCATATGACACAACCGGCAGTAAGCCAGCATGTCCAGATGCTTGAAAAGAACCTCGGGACAAAGTTATTGGACCGAAGCAACAAATATGTGCAATTAAATAAAGCGGGGGAAATTGTTTATCATCATGCCAATGAAATAATTGGTCTTTATATGCAAATGCAAAAATTAGTGGATGATACGATGAACAAAGCGAGTGGCAATCTGGCCATAGGGGCAAGTTATACATTTGGCGAATATGTTCTCCCTCATATTGTTGCATACTTACAAACAGAATACCCTTTGATAAAACCGAAAATCACCATCGCCAACACAAAAAGGATTTCTGAATGGGTAGCAAACCGTCAACTGGATGTTGGGATCATTGATGGGGAAATTCATCATAACGATTTACCCATGGATCCATTTGCCGAGGATTTAATGTATATCGTTGCAACCGCGAATTGCCCATACATAAAACAAAGTACACAACGCAGCATAGATGACTTGAAAAATGAAGCTTGGATTGTGCGGGAAGAAACTTCAGGAACAAGAGAGGCAACGGAAAAAATGTTTTCTGAACTCAACTTTTGTCCTAAAAGCATTATGGAATTTGGCAGTACTCAAATTATAAAAGAATCGGTAGAAGCTGGTTTGGGGCTTACGCTCTTGTCACATTGCACAATTCAAAAAGAAGTATCACTTGGCATGTTAAAAATAGTGGATGTGTCAGGGACACCTTTTCGGCGAAATTTTTCTTTAATAACTCCATCGACCCGGTTCAAAACAAAGGCTACTTCCGTCTTTATGGAGATTTTACGCGATCACAGAGGATTGCCCAGCTTCTTTGGAAAACCTATTTTTCAGCAATAGCAATTTTTCGGACATAGTTTTTGTCAAGCAAACCCAAACGGACACAAAGCGTTTATCCTTATTCTTATGGCTCGTAATTAAAAAAAAGCGCCTGTGCCCTCAACGGGGGCATAGGCGCTTTTACCATTACTTATCGGATCGAAAAATGATCGATGGGGGGCTTATCTAGCATAACATATTTATTCTGCGAAATAATCTTTGTAATGATATAACGCAGGTGAGCCGCCGGTGTGAATAAAGACTACATTCTCGCCTTGCTTGAATCGTCCTTGGCGAATAAGACCGATCAATCCGGCAAATGACTTGCCGGTGTATACCGGATCCAATAAGATTGCTTCTGTTTGAGCCATCAACTTAACCGCTTCTACCATTTCTGGCGAAGACAACGAATAACCCGGTCCCACGTATCCCTCGACGTTCTCGACAATTTCTTCTGGGAAATCAAGTCCAAACCGTGCTGCTGTTGCTTTGGCATCTTTGCAAATAATGGGGCGTTGGGTTTCCGTTGGCCTGCTGATATTAATGCCAATTACCGGAATTTTAGTATTATTTCCCCAAAAACCAACTGCCAGCCCCGCGTGCGTGCCGCCGCTGCCGCTGGTACAGACCACATAATCAATCTTCAGGCCCTTGTCAAAAGCTTGGGCCATAATTTCTTCTGCACAAGCGACATAACCCAGTGTGCCTACTTCATTGGAACCGCCGCCGGGAATAATATACGGCTTTCTTCCTTGCTGGCGTACTTTTTCAGCTACTTTTTCCATGGCTTCCATCGTATTGGATCCGCCCGGAACAACTGTATAGGATGCGGCTCCCATTAGATGAAATAAAAAATTGTTTCCAGTTGCATCCGTTTTATAACTTCCGGGAACCCGTTCTTCAATTACCAAGTGGCAAGGAAACCCTTCTTTGCAAGCTGCTGCCAACGTTAAGCGAGCGTGATTGGATTGGACTGCACCACAAGTAATTAATGTGTCTGCGCCTTTGGCCATGGCGTCTGCAAGCAGAAATTCCAGCTTGCGTGTTTTGTTGCCGCCTGCTGCCAAGCCGAGCATGTCGTCTCGTTTAATCCAAATATTTGGCCCGCCCAATTCTTTGCTGAGACGAGGTAAAAATTCTAGTGGCGTTTGTCCTTCTGTATAACGCCGTCTTGGGAATTGTGAGAGATTCATCTTTACGTCACTCCTTATAAAAATTGTCGATTTACGGCTAGTATAGATCATATTCGAAAATAAAGAAAATAAATTATTTTGATAGTTATGATAATGTTGTGCTTATAAACGGTCAGGTGTTTCCAGTGCGGATAATTTTTACAAGCGCTAGTTTTTCCCTTAGAAGATTGTTTTCCGAGTGAACTTCCCGAAATGGTTATTTCCGATATAGTTTTGTCTGGTATTCTGCATACCAGACTTTTTTATTGCTAAAAATACATACGAATTAGCTTATAAGTATAATAAATAATACTAATTTTACTTATGCTAAAAGGCAGTATATATTCTTATCTAAGAAAGTGCAAAAATTCTCAACTCGCTGGAGGTTCATAAAGCGAACCATTTTCAGGCAAGTGTTTTGACTGTCAGCAGCAGGGTAAGGCGGATCGGATAAAAATTTGCAAACGTTCAAGCGTTATTTTATCCGGTGAATTCTGAATTTTATAATTTTTGGAAAGGTGTGATGTCCATATTGTGTAATTGTATTGCATCAAAACATGTATCTTGACACTGGTATTTAAACGAATACAAATTTGGAGGGAAAAATTTTGAGCATTACGAATGTAAAGTCAGCAAACAATGGAACTTCCAATAAATTTCCTTTATGGCTGAAAATAATTGTGGGCCTAATCATCGGGGTAATTATCGGTATGTTATGGCCCCAATTTGGCAGTTCTCTAAAATTTTTTGGCGATGCGTTTATTAAAGCGATAAAAATGATCGTTATTCCTCTAGTCTTTTCTGCAGTAACCCTGGGTATTTATAAAATGGGCACAGATATAAAAGGACTAGGGCGTCTGGGTTTTTTGGCGATGGGCTGGTTCTATTTTGCCACGGGGGCAACGATGGTCCTAGGGATTGGTTTAAATATGATATTTCATCCGGGGCGGGGTGTAGATCTTCAGGCAACAGGTGTAGTGCCGAAAAATTTAGCGACATCAATTGACTGGACAAAATTTTTCTTAGATATTATTCCTGACAATGTTCCGATGGCTATGGCTAATCAAAAGATAATACCAGTGCTGTTTTTTGCAATATTGTTCGCGCTGGCGTTAGCCAAAATTGGGAAAAAGGCGCAACCGATAGTAAATGGATTGGAAGCAATCTTGGACAGTATGTTTGTCTTAACCAGATGGATCGTCGGAACCGCACCTGTGGCTGTAGCTGGGATAATGGCCTGGGTATTTGCAACTCAAGGCGGTGCTGTTATAACCGCAATGGCAAAACTGATCGGAGTTCTGTATATTGGCTTGGGTGTTATTGTTATCGCCTTTATGATCATCGTATCTCTGCTTGGAATGAACCCGATTAAGATGATAAAAATGGTTTCTGAACCATTATTATTAGCTTTCACAACCTGTTCTGCTGAAGTTACCTTGCCATCACTTATGCAAATTTTAAAACGCAATGGCATCTCAGATAAGGTGGTTTCTTTTGTATTACCGTTGGGATATAGCTTTAACTTGGATGGCGCGGCATTATATCAGTCCTTGGCGGTGTGCTTTTTGGCGGAGGCCTACGGTTTGAACCTTGACGCTCCTACCATTGTGACAATTCTAATAACGACTTTAATAGCCAATAAAGGTACTGCAGCCGTACCGGCGGCATCTTTGGTTGTGTTGTCCATTATTTTGACATCCATAGGATTGCCGGTGGAAGCAATTGCCATTCTAGCGGGAGTCGACCGGTTTATGGATATGGGCCGGACGGCAGTTAATGTATTGGGCAATACAGTTGCGACCTTATTATTGGCCAAATTCGGCAATGTTGTGGAAGAAGATGTGGAAGTAAAGGAATCTTTCGTATCATAACTTAGTGGTTTATGCATCGGTTTAATAGTGCAGAGTGTAGTTAGTATGCACTCTGCACTATTTTTCAGACTTACAGAAGGTATAATTACTTTCTGTGACATAGTGCAGCCATTGGCTTTTGCCGTCGCTATAAAAGCTCGACGCGAGCCGGGTTTTCTAATAGTATTTGCGGATTTTTTACCGATGTTAGCAGCAGGATACTATAATGATTGTACATGTGTCAAAAGTATAGTTGCCGTATACGGCAAATTGTCGTATACTGTAGTGAGATATATCCTAAATAAGATATAATATAGTGTCATTGGAGGTTATTACGATATGGAACAAGGAACATTTCGGGTAAAAGCCGGCCTGGCAGAAATGCTCAAAGGCGGCGTTATCATGGACGTAACAACGCCGGAACAGGCAAAAATCGCTGAAGAAGCAGGCGCGTGCGCCGTTATGGCGCTAGAACGCGTACCGGCTGATATAAGGGCGGCCGGCGGGGTTGCCCGCATGGCGGATCCGACCATTGTCCTGAAAATCATGGAAGCGGTCACGATCCCGGTCATGGCCAAAGCGCGTATCGGACACTTCGTAGAAGCGCAAATATTAGAATCACTGGGAGTGGACTACATTGATGAAAGTGAAGTTCTCACTCCGGCAGATGACAAGTATCATATCAACAAGGGCCAATTCAAGGTGCCGTTTGTTTGCGGGGCCAAAAACCTTGGCGAAGCGCTGCGGAGGATCGCGGAAGGCGCAGCGATGATCCGGACGAAAGGCGAGCCAGGTACCGGGAATGTCGTAGAAGCAGTGAAACATATCCGGATGGTGATGAGCGAGATCCGTCAGCTGCAAAACCTGCCGGACGAGGAAGTATCAGCGTTTGCCAAAAACATTGCCGCTCCGCTCGAACTGGTTCAACAGGTTAAGAAACTGGGACGGCTGCCGGTTGTTAATTTTGCGGCCGGCGGGATTGCTACACCCGCGGATGCTGCGTTAATGATGCATTTAGGCTGCGACGGAATTTTTGTTGGCTCGGGAATATTCAAATCCGGCGACCCGGCAAAACGGGCAAAAGCCATCGTGGCAGCGACCACCTACTACCAGGATGCGAAATTGCTGGGCGAAATTTCACGCGACTTGGGCGAAGCGATGGTCGGGATTGAGATCGACACCATCCCAGCCCACGAACGGATGCAAGAACGCGGCTGGTAATAAGAACTTGTGAGTCAGGAGATAGATGAGTGAAGACGGGGAAAATATGTATTGGCGTGCTTGCCTTGCAAGGCGCTTTTCGTGAGCATCGGCTGATGCTCGAACGGTGCGGAGTTCAAACGCTGGAGATCCGCAAACCGGAAGAATTGGATCAGGTGCAAGGGTTAGTGATTCCAGGCGGTGAAAGCACCACGATCGGTAAGCTAATGGTGGAATGGGGCCTCATGGATAAAATTAAAGCCCGGGCTGCACAAGGAATGGCGATCTATGGAACCTGTGCAGGAATGATTTTACTGGCCAAGGAAATTGTCGGCAGTGATCAGCCGCGGCTTGCTCTGATGGACATCACGGTCCAAAGGAATGCTTTTGGCCGCCAGAGAGAAAGCTTTGAAGCAGAGATGAATGTTCCGGAATTTGGCAACGAAGCAATGCGGGCCGTATTTATCAGGGCTCCGTACATTGAAAAAGCCGGACCGGGAGTTCAAGTATTGGCAAAGGTAAATGAGCGAATAGTGATTGCCCGGCAGGGACAATTTTTGGCGACTTCCTTTCATCCTGAGTTGACGAACGATGAACGGGTTCATCGTTATTTTGTCGAGATGGTCGCCGGATAAGAAAAAACCAACGGTGTCAAACATCGTTGGTTTTTCTTTTTGCAGCTTACTTGGCTTTTGAGAAGGATTTTTATGAGCAGACGTTAAAAAGTATAGTAATGCTGGATCGTTGAAAGGAGTGCATCATGAAGCGGAATCCGAATATCCGTTCAGACCGGAAGTCTCTGTTGGCTGCTCTTCGTAACTTGCGGCAGGAAATAGAACAAGAAGGCCGAATGATTTATGAACAATGGCTGCCAGGCATGGCTCGGAGGGAGTTCCGGACGAGTGCTTTGAACCTAGCCTATTACATAGCCTTGCGCCGGCGGAACCTGAGTGGACTGCAGGCGACTTTACTGTCCTATGGATTGGCGCCGTTGGCTCATTGTGAATCAAGAGTATTGCAGACCTTGGATGCGATTATTGCCGCTTGTGCCGGCACGCCGACGGATGTTGCCGACAAACGTTTTTTTTATGGACAAAAAATATTGGACAGAAGAACGAATTTGCTTTTTGGTCCTTTAAAAGCTCGTCGTCGTGCCCGGATTATGGTGACATTAGCAACGGACGCTGCAGGAGACTATCCGCTGATTCGGGATCTGATTGTGCGGGGCATGAACTGTGCCCGAATTAATTGCGCTCATGATAGCGAGGATGTTTGGGAAGCAATGGTTGCGCACGTCCGCCGCGCTGCCAATGAAACGGGACGAATTTGTCGGATCCTTATGGATGTTGCCGGGCCTAAGCCTCGTACAGATGCAGTATTAACGCCTGGCCCTAAAAATCGTTTGTTCCGGAACAGTTATCTGCTTCTAACGCGAGAGCCGCCGCAATCGGCTGGCGGAATGCATTTTCAGACAAGCTGTACAATGCCGGAAGTAATTTCCCTGCTAAAGGTCGGAACAGAAGTGTGGATTGATGACGGTCGGATTGGCGCCCGGGTTGAGGCATTGACCGGAGATGGGGCACTGCTCAAAGTAATATCGGTTCGGGCAACCGGCGAACGATTGCAGTCTGGCAAGGGGATCAATTTGCCGAATACCCGTTTTGAAAAACTGGCCTTTACGGATAAAGATCGGCGAGACTTGCAGTTTGTTTGTGCCCATGCCGATATTCTGGGATATTCTTTTGTTCAGAACGCTGCCGATGTAGCAGCGCTTTATCAAGAAATGGAAACGGTGCGAACAGACAAAAAACCGTGCCAATCTGTGGTTCTAAAGATTGAGACCCGCAAAGCAATGCAAAACTTACCGGATTTGATTGTTGCTGCTGCGGGCCGCTGGCAGACGGGGATCATGATTGCGCGGGGCGATTTGGGAGTTGAACTCAGTTTGCCACAGCTTATCGAAGTGCAGGACCAAATTTTATCAATCGGGCAGGCTGCCAGCGTTCCTGTAATCTGGGCAACGCAGGTATTGGACAGGTATACAAAAAAAGGAGTTCTTACACGAGCGGAAGCCACGGATACAGCGATGGGCGGCCGGGCAGAATGTGTTATGCTGAACAAAGGTCCGTTCATTAAAGAAGCGGTTTCCCTTTTGGATAACCTTTTATTTCGTGCTCAATCGATCCGTAATAAAAACTTGCCGAACATGTCTGCGATACAGTTTTCGCATCAGGCAGATCTCACGTGCAGTTTCCCGGAGGAAACCTGATAAATCTCAAATGGGGGCGTTTTTAATGACCGATACGCAGGCGGTATTGCAGGACATGAGGGAAGAATTAGAAACCGATAGCAATAGCTTGCGAAAAATTTCTGCAGACTTTTGTGAAGAGATGAAGATAAGTGCCGCCGGGAGGAAGAGTTCCTTGCAAATGCTTCCGTCTTTTCTGGACCTGCCGGATGGATTCGAAACCGGACGTTTTCTGGCGTTAGACTTTGGCGGCACGAATGTGCGCGCGATGTTGGTTGAACTGGGGAACCGTTCGAGTGCTGTTTTAAAACAACGAAGCGCCCCATTGCGCGATCCGGATGGCAAGTATGATTATACTGCCAAAGATTCGTCCGCTGAGGAATTATTCGATTTTCTTGCGCGTTTGGTTTCATCGGTTGCCGAAGGAGAGTTGGTTTATTATCTGGGACACACGTTTTCGTTTCCGTGTCATCAAACGAGTCTTTCTCAGACGAAACTGATTCGATGGACAAAAGAGATTGCTACTCCTGGAGTTGAAGGGCAGGGCGTTGGTGAGCTTTTACAGGCGGCTTTTCATCGCCTTCACAGTCGGATTGTTCAAACAGTTATTTTGAATGACACGGTGGGGACTTTGCTGGCGGCTTCTTATGCGGACCCTTCTGTAGAAATTGGCTCAATTTGCGGAACCGGCCATAATACGTGTTTTCGGGATAAGGGGAACAACGGCGTTCAACCGATGATCCGCAATTTAGAGTCTGGGAACTTTTCTAAGGTATCAATGAGTGTTTATGATCGTCAATTGGATGCCGCAAGCGAAAAACCAGGCGAACAACGGCTGGAAAAGATGGTTGGCGGGCAATATCTTGGTGAAATTGTGCGAATGATGGCGATGAACGCGGCCGCTGCAGGAGCTTTATCTGCCGGAGGTGCGGATGATCTTATCCAACCATACTGTCTGACGACTGCTGATTTGGCTTTTTTTATGTATCCGGCTTTATTTGACCGGCCTAAGAAGGGGCCTCATTTGTCTGTGCAGGATGAAAAAATAGTTGCGGTCTTGGCGAATTTGGTATGTCGTCGATCAGCTAGGCTGGCGGCGGCTACATATGTGGGGATATTGAAGTACCTTGATTTCAACCTGACAGGGGTTCACACCATTGGCGTTGACGGATCGTTGTACACGAAGCTTCCAGGATACGCAGCTCAGTTGCAGGAGGCAGTAAAGGAAATCCTGCCGGAGCGAAGTGGTACTGTGCGCATTGTCGCGGCGCGGGACGGTTCGGGAATTGGAGCCGCGATAGCGGCCGCAATTGCAACCAGGCAAAAGTATTTCGATTCATGAAATTGAATCCAGTTGCGGCAAAAGGAGAACGATGAATATGCAGTTTATGAATAAAAGGCGCCGAAATTTTTGCGGACGGTGTCTGGGTGTTGCGCTATTGGTTGGTGTACCGTCCTGTTTTTTGGCAGTTAACCCAAAGTGGATCACATTGCCCGCAATGTTCATGAATCAGGTTTCGCTATTGTTTCATGTTGTTGCAATGATCGTTTCTTTCGCAATGCCGCTTCTTTTTTGGTATGTTGGAGGGGTGGTGCGCCGCGCTCGCACGGACTTGGCGGCAGCGGGGCTGCTGTCTGCCGGTGTGTTCTTTATCGCTGCTGAAGTATTTCCTTCGTTTGAGGGTACGTATTGGGCCTGGGGTCGTTTGAGTATTGCGGTGGGAATTGGTTTTGCTATGTTCCGCTGCTTTCCGGCAAACACTTCGATGGCCAAGCTGTTTTCAACCGCGGCGTTATCCGCGATGGGTCTGGTTTGGCTGACTGCTTCCTTGCCGGCCTTTTTTTCGTCCACAGTTGTTATTTCAGGGCGGCTTTTGTCTATTACGTCTTTGATTAATGGAATTGCAGCGAGCTGTTATGTGCTCGAAGCTTTTGCAAGCAGACATTTGCACGTTCGTTTGCAGCTTGCATTTTGGCTGCAGGTTGGCCTGCTATTGGCAGCTGGAGCGGCGTTAACGTATGCTCTGCTGGATGGAAATGATAACAACGCTGCAGCCATCTTGGCGGCCGGTTATGAAATGACGGCCTATTTGTTGATTGGAGCAATTCTTCTGGGCTTGCCGGCTGATCGTCCATTTATTCGCATAGAAATGTTGAAACAAACAGTTGCTGATTATCGAAAACGGTATGAAAAATCTTTGCGCGAAACGGCAGAAAACCGCATAATGATGCGGGATGTCATGCAGCAAGTGAGCACGGAAAAAAGTCATCGCCTCATGAGGGAAATGTTTGAACAAATCCAAGGAATTACGCTGGGGAAACTGGTATACGAAGAGATTTTAGAACAAATTGTTGCAATAACGGCGAAATCGTTTGGTACGAACCATGTTTTTTTAACGCTTTCAGAAGGAGTGTCGCCAACTTTGCGCACGGTTGCCTATAGAAGTGTCGTGCCGTTGGAGCAAATGCTTTGGAAAACTGCTTTTACCCGTAAAGTGTTTGCGGAAGCAAAAACATTGTTTGTCGAAGACTTTGCCCGGATTGCTCCCGCTTCTGCGGAAGAAAACCCTTATAGCGGATTTCGTTCTATGGTCGGGGTTCCAATTATTTTTAAAGAACAGCCGGTTGGCGTATTGGAGATTTTGTCCCGCCAAGGACAAAGTTTTTCTAATCAAGACGCGGGTTCATTGGCGACTTTTTCGGAACTTGCATCGATCGTGATCCATAACGCGAGAGGGTACACGAGCAGTGTAAAAATGGCGGTTGAACTGGATCTTCTGGTACAATGTCTTCAGGCCGTCAGTTCAGGAGCTTCTGCTGCGGCTGTTTTGCGCAATGTTGCGAATTTGTTGGCGCGCACGTTGAAAACACAAACGATCAGCGCCTTTTTGCTTCGAATCCAAGCGGAGGGGATCCAGGCACAGGAAGTATTTCATTATGGATTTTCTGAAGTGGAACGGAAAAATGTGATCCGGGTATTTGATGGCCTGCCGGCGGAACGGCTGGAAGACCAGAAGCGCGGGACTCCGCCGCTCCTCTTGAATGCGGTAGCCTCTGCTACGGCCAGGGCTACCGGTCGGATGGCGGAAGTTTTGCCGTTGTATTCGCGCGGTGTTTTGCAAGGCATTATTCTTTATTTTTTACCGCAGGGAATGAACAATGCTTCCGGCGCACACAGCAATGAAATCTTGCAGTTGATTGCGAATCAGACGGCGGTGGCGGTTGAACGGTCAAATCTATTTGAAAGCGTACGGGAAGTAGGGTATACTGATGCGCTGACAGGGTTGGCCAATCGCCGGTTTTTTGATTTCATTCTTAGCCGTGAAATTGGCCGGGCACGGCGTTATGGACGATCGTTGTCGCTGATGATGCTGGACATTGATTATTTTAAACAAATTAACGATACCTATGGTCATCCGGCAGGGGATACGATTTTAAAAACCATGGGCGATTTATTGCGCAATCTGTTTCGTAAGACCGATCTGGCTGCCCGGTACGGCGGTGAAGAATTTATCATTATTTTGCCGGAAACCTCGTTAGACGTAGTGACCAAAATGGCGGAGCGCTTCCGTGATGCGGTAAGCAGAACCCGTTTTGCGACGGACAGCGGGTATGTTTCCTTAACAGTCAGTATTGGATTAGCGAGCTTGCCGGCCCAAGATGATGAAGGATCGGTGCCGGAAACGGATCTGGTTCAAGCGGCGGATCAAGCGCTGTACCGGGCAAAAACAAACGGGCGCAACCGGGTGGAAACAGCATAGCAAAAAAAAAGAGCTTGACGATTTTCGCCAAGCTCTTTTTTGGTCCATCAGAAAGTATAAATTTTGTCTGATGGACATAAGTGCAACCAGCGGTTTCCGCCGTCGCTTTTAAAGCTCGGCGCAAGTCGGGTTTTCTAAAGAATTATTTCGGGAGAACGACACCCGCCGGATCCATGATTGCGATATCGCCTTCTTCTCCGGTCCGAATGCGCACCGCATTTTCGATTGGATAGATGAAAATTTTGCCGTCGCCGACCTGGCCTGTTTGCAAAGCTTTTTTTGCAGCTTCAATTACGGTGCGAACCGGCACTTCACAGACGACGATCTCGACTTTTACTTTTGGCAGCAGGTTGATACTGTATTCTTTGCCGCGATACACCTCAGTATGCCCTTTGGTTAATCCGCAGCCATATACTTGAGTGACTGTCATACCGGTAACTTTGATGTCATACATTGCCTGCTTGAGTTCTTCCAGTTTTTCAGGGCGGGTAATGATGTCGATTTTATATAATGGTCTCATGCGGGGGCCTCCTTTTGATCATTTGATCTTAGTTTACGCTAAAGTTGTTTTCGCTGCAACTGGTTTGGGAATTGGGCTGCTCAGCGGAGCAGTAAAGGCGATTTGCGAACCAGTCATGAAATCTTGGTAAGCGTATCCGCGCTCGCCATGTTCGGTAAGATCCAAACCTTGTACTTCCTGTTCTTCATCGGCACGGACTTTCATAAAGGCCATCAATACTTTCAAGATGATGAAGGTGCCAATTGCTGCAAAAGCCCAGCTGATTCCAACACCGATCAACTGTGTAACAAATTGGGAAGGATCGCCATAGAACAATCCGTCAGCGCCGGCGGAATTGACCGTTTTGGAAGCGAATAATCCAGTTGCCAGCGCACCCCAGGTGCCGCCGATGCCATGTACGCCAAAGGCATCCAGAGCATCGTCATAACCCAATTTTGCTTTCAATACGCTGACTGCCAGGTAGCAGATGATCCCGGCCGCCAAACCAATAATCACAGCAGGAATGGGACTGACAAACCCGGCTGCCGGTGTGATGGCAACCAAACCGGCCACACAGCCGGATGCTGCGCCGAGGATGGTGGGCTTGCCATGATGAGCCCATTCTGTAGCCACCCAGGAAACCGTTGCGGCAGCTGCGGCAATATGGGTGACGACGAAAGCGCTTGCTGCTAAACCATTGGCGGAAAGTGCGCTGCCGGCATTGAAGCCAAACCAGCCAAACCAGAGGAGAGACGCGCCAATTACCGTCATCGGCAGGTGGTGAGGCAACATGATTTCTTTGCCATAACCTTTGCGTTTGCCGATCATCAAGGCAATGACCAGGCCGGACACTCCGGAAAGAATGTGAACAACCGTACCGCCGGCGAAATCGAGTACACCAAGATTGCGCAGCCAGCCGTCCACGCCCCATACCCAGTGCGCTACCGGATCGTAAATGAGAGTGGACCAGATGAGGATAAATACAACGAAGGCGGGGAATTTCATCCGTTCAGCAAAGGCGCCGGTAATCAGTGCGGCTGTGATTACCGCAAACATTGCTTGGAAAATCATGAAAGCAAAGTGGGGGATGGTCGCAGCGTAGTCTGCATTCGGTTCCTGTCCGACTGTTGCAAGGCCCAGCCATTCCAAGTTCCCAATGAGGCCGTTGACATCCGGTCCGAAGGAGAGCGTGTAGCCCCACAGGACCCACTGTACGGAAATCAATCCGAGAACGAAGAAACTCTGCATGATCGTGCTCAGGGCATTTTTGGTTCGAACCATGCCGCCATAAAACAGCGCCACACCCGGTGTCATGATCATAACCAAAGCGGCGCTGATCAGAATGAACGTTGTATCTCCGGTATCAATTTTTGCCGGTTCGGGAATTTCGCCGCTGGCGAAGGCCATCGGCAAGACCAGCAGCATCATCAGGAAACACAAACTGAAGATAGTAAAGAGTTTTTTCATCGTTAATCCCTTCCTTTTCTTAAAAAATTTTACCAATAAGAATGAATAAGTACTAAAAACAGACAGGCGCCCTGGGGGTGGGACCCCAAGACGCCATTGTCTTAATTATACAAAACGCCCTCGCAAGTTATGCGAAGGCGTCATTGCCAATGAATTATTGATTTATGTTGGTAGATTACCAGAAAAAAGTTTTGTTGTCAAGAGATGTTTTTAACAGATGTTTTTAGACTAAAATTTGTAAGTCACCGTGGCCCGGAAAGAAGTGTTGTCATTGGACGCACCTTCGACTACGCTCCGTTGGCGGAAGAACAAGCTGCCGGTCGTTGAATTGTCAAACTTGTGGTCTATGCCGTAGTAGAAGCCTTTGCCATTATTTTCAAAGTCGGTCATTGCACCCATATCGCCGTTCGCTTGGACATTGTAGGCAATTACATAGGCTGTGTTTTTGGCATCAAACGCGTAGCTGACGCCAACATCGTAGGCCCGGTTGTTATCAGAAGCATTTGATTTGGTGAATTCGCCGAAATAAGTGGCTTTGCCCGAAGTATAAGAGGCATCCACGGCCCAATGATTGGTGTCGGATGCGCCGGAATAGTCATATTTCGCCAGTGTAGCGCCAACGACCCAGTCTTTGGCCGGGCTGTAGGAAGCGCGTAAGCCATAGAGACGATTGTCGTTGCTGCCAGCCTTATCTTCCTCTGCAGCGATGAAGTCAATCGATGTTACGCCGGTTTTCCCGGTAATGTTGATCCCATCAACCATCGAATCTCTGCCAACATAATAATTATTATTATATAAAAGAGCAGTTGCACCGATGGTAGCGCTTTGACGGCCGATTTTATAGTTGAAGCCGGCGTTGTTATAGTTGAAGCCGAATTGGTCGAGCGCGTCTTTGGATGTTTTACCTGCGGTAGTGAAATCGGAACCGACGTTTTCGTTTGTCAGGTATTCAACGCCTAAACGAGCGTAAACATCCAGGTTTTCGGCAACATTGGTTTTCGCATTCAAGATCACTTTGAAAATACTGCCCTTTTCGTCAGAAGTAGTTTCATTCTTGTCAACACGATAACGATAGGATGCCGTTCCATCAAATTCAACCGGACTCGCGAACACGCTGGCGGTGGACAGAACAACTGTGGCGGCAACCGCGGCTGCCAAGAGACGTTTTTTCATATTACTTCCCCCTCGTTCCCTATTCGCCCGAATGATTCGTTGAATGTCAAGCCTCTTTTCAGCCACAAAAAAAGGCTCTGCAGCTGTCTTGCAGAGGCCCCATTGCCAACGATACTCGAGTTATGGTAAAAATATAGCAGGAATTGATTCACGTGTCAAGAGAAACAGTTCGTCTGAAAATTGCAACTTGTTACGTTTGAAAAATTAATTAGGGAAAGAAAAAGTGAAGATTGTAATCGGAGGTTGCCTCATGCCTTACACATATATCTTGGAATGTGCCGATAACACGTATTATACTGGTTGGACAACCAATTTAGCGGCGCGGCTGGCTGCTCACAACTGCGGCTCCGGTGCACGCTATACCCGTGGCCGTTTGCCGGTCCACTTGGTTTATGCAGAGTACCAGCCAACCGTTTCCGAAGCCTGCAAGCGGGAAGCGCGTATCAAACGGCTGGACCGTTCGGCGAAGACGGCTTTGATTAAAGGCGGGAATTCGCTTGACTGCAAAAATATATAATAGACCATGAAGTAAACGGATCCTTATGAGGGATAGACGATAGCTGATCTTCCATGCATATTCTGCTATAATTAAGACAATAAATATTGCAGAGGGAGGTTCAAAATGACAAAAAAGAGTAAATTTTTTCATATAATAAAAAAATATGGATTTCTTTTTCTTGGTTCGGTTATAGCGGCAGTTGGATTAGAAATTTTTTTAATCCCGAATCAAATTATTGATGGCGGGGTAGTGGGCATTTCCATTATGGCTGCTTATTTAACAGGATGGCCGTTGGGCCTTATCCTGCTTGCGTTGAATTTGCCGTTCCTTTATCTGGGCTATATGCAAATTGGAAAAACGTTTGCTATATCAACTTTATTTTCGATCGTATCGTTGGCATATTGGGTGGATTACCTTATTCCTGTTCCCGGTTTTACGAATGATGTATTCTTAGCGGCTGTATTTGGCGGCATCATTGTGGGGATTGGTGTTGGAATGATTATCCGTTACGGCGGCTCGCTGGACGGAACGGAGATCGTAGCGATTATCCTTGGCAAGCGCACCGGCTTTTCGGTCGGTGAAGTGGTCATGTTTTTCAACATCTTTATTTTATCGAGTGCGGGGCTTGTGTTTTCCTGGGATAAGGCGATGTACTCCCTTGTTGCTTATTTTGTCGCATTTAAGGCAATTGATATTACAATTGATGGACTGGATGAATCGAAGGCTGTCTTCATCGTATCTGACAGACCGGATGAAATTGCCGAGGTGCTGTTGGCGCGCCTTGGCAGGGGTGTTACGATTTTGCATGGCGAAGGCGGTTATACGAAGGATGACAAGAAAATATTGTATTCGGTAATCACCCGGCTTGAGATAGCGAAGTTGAAAGCGATTATTAATGAAATTGATGAAGGCGCTTTTGTTACCATCAACAATGTGCATGAAGTGATGGGGGGCCGGGTTAAGAAGCGAGCCATCCATTAGAAATAATGATATTCGAATTGAGAAAGGGTACCGTTTATGAAATTCGTGGCAATTGATTTTGAAACAGCGAATCAAAAATGGGAAAGTATCTGTGCCGTGGGAATGGTGACGGTTGAGAAGGGACAAATTGTCGAGGAGTACTATTCGTTAGTAAATCCGGAGGATCGATTTAGTTCTTTTAACATTGACGTTCATGGCATAACGGCTCGGGATGTAACCGGCATGCCAACGTTTCCGGCCATCAGTGAGCAACTATGGCCGAGGATTGCAGGGAATCTGATCGTTGCCCATAACGCAGCGTTTGATATCAACGTGCTGAAAAAAGCTGCGCATAAATACCGGATCAGTGTTCCGGGATTTTCTTATGCGTGTACTTGCCAGATTGCCAAGTTGACATGGGCAGGCCTTGACAATCATCGGCTTTCGACGATAGCGAAATATTTGTCGCTCGAATTACAACACCATAATGCTCTTTCGGATGCAAAAGCCTGTGCGAATATTTTTCTCAAAGCATTGCAGACGCGGGCTTGTAGGGATATTCAGGAATTAGGGTGTTTGGTAAAGCGAAATCAGCAAGTGTAAGATTTTTCTGAAAAGCATATTCTCTGCAGAAATCACAGCAGGAAACTATCGTTCGATGACGAAAAATATAGGTTACGAAAGCATAATTAAATTGAAGGAACAGTTAGCTGCTGCAAGGAAGCATCACGCGAACACTCACTGGGTGACAAAGGGATGTGATTCGGATCAATCGTAATGTGATTGTTGCTTTTGTTCTTGTGTTTACGGGATTTTTTTTGAGCAATAGCATGGCGCCTTATATTAGCCGCATATATTATTCGACGCAGTATCTGGGCATCCATACGCTGCTGGAGCTGCTGTCTGTTTTTATTGTGTTTTCTATTTTTAGCATGGTTCTTTTAATGCGAGACGGTTTGAAAGAATATCATGGAAAATTTCTTCTACGCGTAGGATTAGGCTTTTTGGCTGTCGGCGGGATAGACCTGCTGCACGCTCTGTCGTATCCCGGGATGCCGGAAATCATCACTGCAAGCAGCTTTCAGAAAGCAATTGCGTTGTGGATATTCGGAAAGTATCTGGTTGCGGTTCTCTTTTTGTCTGCGTTTGTCCGGCATCAATGGGAAAATTACAATTCGCCGTATTTGTCGCAGATTACCTGGGCGATCAATTTAGCAGTGATTGGCATTGCGTTGCTGCTCGCCGGTCCTTATCTGCCGCTTATACCGCCGCTGTATATTGAGGGACAAGGTCTGACGCCGCTGAAAATACAGTTGGAATATGGGGTTGTTTTTTTATACGCTTTGATTTGCCTTGCTCTTTTACGCAGTCGCGAGCGGATGAAAGAAAGTGTGCGGGATCATCTGATCAGCTTTATTGTGTTTTCAATTGGCTCGGAAATCGCATTTTCTGTCTACCGGGATTATGCAGATACCTATAATTTGTTAGGCCACATTTATAAAATCGTTGCATATTACTATCTTTTCAAAGCAGTGTATATGGCCGGGATTGTTACGCACTTCTACATATTGAGTGAAATGGCAAAGATGAGTGCGGATCTGCTGCGCGGACAGCACACGATTCCTGAAATACTGGATATCCAGATGAAAAAACTTCGTGAATTAGTACCTCATTTGGAACGGATTACTGTATATTATAAACGAAGCGAGGATTTATACGAAGTTCTATACAATTGGGGCAAATATGCAGAAAAATTTCCTGTAGGCCGTATTCTTTATGTACAGAATCCTTTGAAAACATTTGGCAAAGAACTAAAAGTGCTTCGCCGGCCGGGATCTTTGCTATTATCGTTGGGATTCGGAGACCCGGAATCTGAACTGCGCGCTTATGTTGATAAAATCAGTGAAAGTTTGTATATTCCGCTGATGACGGCAGGAGAAACGCACGGGTTTGTCCTGGCGCATCTTTTTAATCCGTCGCAACCGCTTTCGGTGGAGGATGTTGAAAAAGTGACTGTTTTTCAACAGTTTTCTTCCTTGGCGCTTGATCAGGCAAAAAGTCGTGAAAAAATTACCCAGTTGTCTTATGAAGACAGTCTTACAGGCCTGCCAAACCGGCGCTTGTTTTTCCAAGCGCTGGAAGATATTTATTATGAAGCAAACCGGTATGGAACAGGCTTCGGAGTGGTTTCCCTTGACATGAACCGGTTAAAATATTTAAATGACCAGTTTGGTCATGAGGCCGGCGATGCTGCTTTACGATTAGTAGGCAGTCAAATACGGTCCCATATACGGCAGAACGATGTGCCAGCCCGCTTAGGCGGGGATGAATTTGCGATTGTCTTTCGGCATATGGATCGGAAAGCTGTGCAGGCTAAGGCTATGGAGTTGCAGGAGGCTTTTTCAGAAATTGCCCTTCCGGGATATGACGGGCAAAAGGTTTCAATGGCAATTGGCCTGGCGGCATATCCGGACGATGCCACGGATATGGATAGCTTGCTAAGATTAGCCGACGACCGTATGTACGCTAATAAGCGCCGCATGCATGAAGAATTTGAAGAAAAGAAAAAGAAAGATTTTTGCAAAGAAGATTAGAGTCAGAAGGGATGAACGCATTGATCTACATCATTAATCGCAGCACAAATCCGTTTTTTAACATGGCGCTTGAAGAATATTTGTTTACCTCAGATAAATTTCAACAGGATATTTTCCTTCTCTGGCAAAACGAAAAGACCATTGTTGTCGGCCGGCACCAAAACACGTTAGAGGAAATCAACAACGAGTATGTGAAGAACAATTCCATTCAAGTGGTGCGTCGTTTGTCAGGCGGAGGGGCCGTATATCATGATTCGGGCAATCTGAATTTTACTTTTATCAAACGAAATGTAAATAGGCAGGAAATCAACTTCAACTATTTTGTGCAGCCGGTGATTGCCGCTCTTGCCAAATTGGGACTGCAGGCGGATTTTTCCGGGCGCAATGACATCATGATTGATGGCAGAAAATTCTCTGGTAATGCGCAGTACTTTACGTCCAAAGGATTATTGCATCATGGGACGCTGCTGTTTGATTCGGATTTCGGCGTTCTGGGAAAATGCCTGAATGTGAAGGAACATAAGTATATCTCCAAAGGAGTAAAATCAGTGCAAAGCAGGGTAGTGAATATTAAGCAATGTATGTCTGGCGAGTATACCTTGGAGGAATTTAAGAATAAATTGGTCGAAACAGTATTCGCGTATTTGGAACAGAAGCCGATGCAAATCGAATTAGACGAAGAAGACCAGGATGCGATTCGGGAACTAGTAGTAACGCGCTATGGTACTTGGGAATGGAATTATGGTGAGTCGCCCCAGTATAATTTTCGCCAAGAAAAAATTCTGCCAGGAGGAACGGTAACTGTATTTTTGGAAATTGGGAACGGGTTCGTTGAGCGGTGCACCATTCATGGCGACTTCTTTACATTTGCGGACATTAATGAGGTGACACGAGCTTTAATTGGAGTGCGGCATGAAGAAACTGCGATCCGTGAAGTTTTGGCAGCGCTGCAAGCGGAAAAATATTTTTATCAGATGGAGCTCGATGATCTTGTGACCTGTTTTTTCGAATAAGCGAAAGGCGAAAATATATTTGACAGGGAAACAGAAAGTACTTGTCAAATACAAAGTAGAAAGGTATGATAATAAATGGGAACAGTTTGCTGTTTCCATCTATTATTTGCTATTTAAGGGAACAGCGTTCCGCTTGTCGGAACAATATGAAAGGGGTAATTATGCAAGTGCAAAACATCAGTGGGAAGAAAAATCGAATTTTGGTAATTAATCCGGGAGCAACATCGACAAAAATTGCCGTTTTTGATGATGAAATGCCATTGTTTAAGACACTTGTTGAACATTCAAATGTGGATCTGGGCAAGTTTCCTTCCGTATTCGCTCAGCGCGATTATCGTACAGAATTGGTTATGCAGGCATTGACGAAAGAAAATATTCCGATTGAATCACTGACGGCAGTAGTTGGCAGAGGCGGGCTCCTCAAACCGTCAGCCGGCGGAACATATCGCGTTAACGAGCAAATGGTGGATGATTTGAAAAAAGCGGAACGGGGTGAACATGCCTCTAATCTTGGAGCGGTGATTGCTTATGCATTGGCATCAAAGCTGGGAATTCCGGCGTTTATTGTCGATCCGGTGACCGTCGATGAAATGGAACCGGTTGCCCGCATTTCCGGATTGCCGGAGTTGGCGCGGATTAGCACCTCGCATACGCTGAATCAAAAAGCGGTTGCTCGTGCCGTGGCGCAGGAAATGGGGAAAAGTTATGAGGATGTCAACTTTATTGTCGTGCATTTGGGGACCGGAATTTCTGTTACGCCGCACAGAAGAGGCAGAATGATTGATACGAACAGCGCGAATGAAGAAGGACCGTTTTCTCTGGATCGTTGTGGCGGTTTGCCGGCAAGCGCGTTGGTCAAGCTGTGTTATTCGGGGAAATATACGCTGCCGGAGCTGATGTCGAAGCTGGTGGGCAAAGGCGGCATGTATGCCTATCTAGGGACAAAGGATGCCAGAGAAGCGGAAAAAATGGAAAAAGACGGCGATCAGCAGGCGAGTCTGGTCATGGACGCGCTGGCTTACCAGATTGCGAAAGAAATTGGCGCCATGGCAGCGGTCCTTTGCGGCGACGTAGAGCGTATTATTTTCACTGGCGGATTGGCTAATTCAAAGCGCATTGTTGACGAGATTATCAAACGAATACAGTTTATTGCACCGATTGTTCTGATGCCCGGTGAGAAAGAAATGGAAGCATTGGCTGCTGGCGCATTGCGGGTTTTACGGAATGAGGAACCAGCAAAAAGCTATCAATAATGATTTAGGAGGGGTAGTGTGTACAAAAATTACGGTGAAGTGGTGACAAAAGCCAAAAATTTGGGACCTATTGTGATCAGCGTAGCGGTTGCACAAGACCGTGAAGTGCTGGAAGCCATTAAAATGGCGCAAGATCTTGGTTTGGTCAAGCCGATCTTAGTCGGGGATTCAGAGCTGATCCGACCGCTGATGACGGAAGTTGGACTGGCGTCGGATACTCCTGTTGTCGATGAAAAAGATATTCCAAAAGCCGCGTTGGCCGCTGTTTCTTTAGTGAAACAGGGGAAAGCGCAAGTCCTGATGAAAGGGCTGGTCAATAGCAGCGATTTTTTACGCGCAGTATTGGACAAAGAAGTGGGTTTGCGAACAGGGCGCCTGTTAAGTCATCTGGCTGTGTTTGAAATACCCGGACAAGAAAAGCTGCTCTTTGTTACGGATGGCGGAATGAATGTCGCGCCTGATTTGAAGGGCAAGAAAGATATCTTAACCAGTGCGCTGCTGACTTTGCAGGAAATGGGGATCGAAAGCCCATTTGTTGCTGTATTAACGGCAAATGAACAAGTTTCGGCGGGGATGCCGGCAACGGTAGATGCTCAAGCCTTAGTTGAAATGAGTGCGGCCGGAGAATTGCCGCCGGGGATTGTAGAAGGACCGATTGCTTTTGATGTAATCATGAATCCGGAAGCAGCCAAGCATAAAGGGATTAACAGCAAGGTAACCGGCAAAGTGGATTTGATTTTGACACCCAATATTGAAACTGGTAATGTGATGGGCAAAATGCTGATCCATTATGGCAAAGCAAAAATGGTCGGTCTTGTATTAGGGGCGACAAATCCGATTGTGATGACTTCACGAGCGGAAACAGCTGAAGGGAAATTAAATTCCATTGCAATGGCATGTTTGGCATATGGCGAGCGAAAAGAGTAAAGGAGGCGGCGACATGGCGAAGGTAGTTGTACTGAGCGAATATTGCAAGAGTTGTGGACTATGTGTAGAGATTTGTCCGCGGAAAGTTTTGGCGATTGGCGATAAGCCGAACCCAAAGGGGTATTTTGCTGTTGTTCCAGTGGATGAAACAAAATGTATTGGCTGTGCACTCTGCGGTTTAGTTTGTCCGGATGTAGCAATTGAAGTGTATAAGTAAGATTGGAAAGGAGAGAATATAATGGAGAAAGTCTTATTAAAAGGGAATGAAGCGATTGCTGAAGCGGCAATCCGTTCCGGCTGCAAACTGTTTTTTGGTTACCCGATTACGCCGTCCACTGAAATAGTGGAATACTTATCGAAAAATTTACCTAAGGCCGGCGGTTTGGTTTTGCAGGGCGAAGATGAAATCGCTTCAATCAATATGTGTCATGGAGCGGCAGCTACCGGAGCCAGGGTTATGACGGCTTCTTCCAGTCCGGGATATAGCTTGAAGCAGGAGGGCTTGTCGAATTTGGCCGCCAATGAATTGCCGGTGGTTATCGTCAATATTAACCGGGCTGGTCCTGGCTTGGGCGGCCTGGGGCCGTCGCAGGCAGATTATTTTCAATGCACCAAAGGCGGCGGCCATGGTGATTACCGGTTGATCGTCCTTGCCCCGTCCAAGGCGCAGGAAATGTATGATTACACAATGAATGCATTTGATTTGGCCGATAAATACAGAACACCGGTATTGATCTTGGCGGATGGTTTTCTTGGCCAGATGATGGAACCGATAGAATTGAAAGAAAGGCCTGCAGTTGAATTGCCGGCGAAAGACTGGGCAACTAACGGCTGCAAAGGCCGGGCGAAGCGGAAAATTTGCAGTTATGCGTTAACCAATGAAGTAATGGAAGGGTATTGTTTGCAGTGGGAGAAAAAATTTGCCGGCATACAGCAAGCGGAACAACAATGGGAAGAATTTTATGCGGACGACGCTGAATATTTGTTTGTCGGTTACGGTACTTGCGGAAGAATTGCCAAGGATGCCGTATTGAAAGCCCGGGCAATGGGATTAAAAGTCGGTTTGATCCGTCCGATTACTTTGTGGCCGTTCCCGGAAAAAGCATTTGCTCCGATTAAAAATACAGTCAAAGGGATTGTTTGTGTCGAATTGAATGCCGGTCAAATGATTGAGGATGTTAAGCTGGCAATTGAATGCAAGGCGCCGGTAGTCCTTTGCAACCGTCAAGGCGGTATGCTGCCGAGCGAAAACTATATACTTGATGCAATGCTGAAGAATTTCAATATTGCTATTTCAGAGGGGGTGTAATGATGGAGAAGGTATTCGGCCGTACAAAAGGCTTGACGGATGTTCCTTTTCACTATTGTCCCGGTTGTACTCACGGGATTATTCATCGCCTGATCGGTGAAGTGCTGGAAGAATTGGACATCATTGAAGATACGATTGGCGTTGCTCCTGTCGGCTGCACAGGCTTTTCTCTGGATTTTTTCAGCTGCGACTTTGTTGGGGCAGCTCATGGACGCGGTCAAGCGGTTGCGACAGGAATTAAACGGGCTTTGCCGGATAAAATTGTTTTTACGATCCAAGGTGATGGTGATATTGCTGCCATCGGTACTGCGCATGCCATACATGTTGCGGCAAGAGGCGAAAAGATTACTTCGATTATGGTCAACAACGCACTGTTTGGAATGACCGGCGGGCAAATGGCGCCAACAACACTGGCTGGCCAAGTCACAACAACCAGTCCTTATGGAAGAGATTGCGCCGTAGTCGGGACACCGATTGACTTGCCGAAAACAATTGCAACTTTGAACGGCGCTGTTTATGTAGCGGCAGTTTCTGTAGATACGCCGAAAAACATCATGCAAGCTAAGAAAGCGATTAAAAAAGCGTTCCAAGTACAGCAAAAAGGTCTTGGATATGCTTTGGTCAGCGTTCTATCCACCTGTCCTACGAACTGGGGTCTGTCGCCGGTCGACAGCTTGAAGTGGCTGCGGGAAAACATGATGCCGGTATATCAGATGGGTGAATTGAAAGTGGCAAAGGAGGTTGAAGCTTTATGATGGATAAAATCGTACTAGCCGGTTTTGGCGGCCAGGGAGTCATGTTTATCGGCAAAGTTCTGGTATATGCCGGAATGCTGGATGATCGGGAAGTTTGCTGGATCCCGTCTTATGGTCCGGAGATGCGTGGCGGTACAGCGAATTGTTCCGTCATCGTGTCTGAACAAGAAATTAATTCACCGGTGATTGAATTGGCGGATGCAGGGATTGTGCTGAACCAGCCTTCCTTTGATAAATTCAGATCTCATATTAAGCCGGGCGGCGTATTAGTAGTGAACACATCGATTGTGGAAATCGGCTCTATCCCGGATACAGTCCGTGTTATTGCAATCCCAGCGAGTGATATTGCCAATGAACTTGGTAAGCCTGCGCTGGCGAATATGGTCTGTTTGGGCGCTTTGCTGCCGTCGCTTTCATTGTGTACTATGAAAAGCATAGAGAAAGCGATGAATAAACTGGTTGGCAAAAACAAACCGGAGATGTATGAATTAAACATGGCTGCGATCCAGAAGGGCTTGGATGTGGCTGCTGCAATGAAATAGAGCAAGGGACAGTCTTTGCGAAGAAAAAACTTGCCTGCTTCAGGCAATGTTTGCAAGACAAGCCAGTGAATTCATGATACTATAGACATAGGCGGGCGAAGATACGCTTTGCACAGAAAATACAGTGTTAAGGAGTTGGTAATATGAGCAATGATAATGAGTTTGAAACCAATGCGGACATTGAGGTTTTATTTACAGAAGATCTTGAACTTCTCGAGGACCACCTGTCCGACATCATTCTTGCAATAGGACTCCCTGAGGAGCAGACAAACTCGATTTTACGCCTGATTGATGATGCGTTGGAAAATCATCACGCCAACATTCTCGACACCGTTGAACAGTTTTTATCGGAAGAAGAAGAGGAAGACGAAGCTGCTGAATAAGCAGGGTTTTCTAACTGGATGATGTTGTCATAAAAAACGAGACTTGCAGCGGATGTTGCAAGTCTCGTTTTTTTACAGCAATTTTTTTAATATTGTGTAAAAACACCTGTTTCAAAAAAGATAAAATAAAGGAAGTTCATGCATAATGTCAAATTAATATAAAGAATTGTCGAAAATGATTGGAGGGATAATATGAGACTTTTTTTCTTAGCGATAATGATCGTGATCCTAAGTATATCTACTGCTTTTGCCCAGGTGCATGGCGATCTGGTTGAATATCGACAAGGGGATGTTTTGCTGGAAGGCTATATGGCGTATGACGATTCTTTTAAAGGACAGCGACCGGGGGTGTTGGTTGTCCATGACTGGCTAGGGGTAGGTTCCTACGTAAAAGCACGGACGCAGCAGCTTGCCAGTATGGGTTATATCGCTTTTGCTCCCGATATTTACGGTAAGAGCGTCCGACCGACGAATGCCAAGGAAGCCGCTGGTGTAGCCGCTCAATATAAAGCGGATCCAACTCTTCTTCGTTTGCGGGTTAATGCCGGTCTTGATATTTTACGTAATCAACCGCATGTAGATGCGGGCAGAATTGCTGCGATAGGATATTGTTTCGGCGGAGGTGCGGTCTTAGAACTTGCGCGAAGTGGCGCTAATATTGCTGCAGTAGTTAGTTTCCATGGGAATTTAAGCACGAAGGCGCAGGAAGATGCTAAAAATATTCGCGCTAAAATTCTTGTTTTGCATGGTGCGGACGATCCTTTTGTGCCGGCTGATGAAGTTAGCGCATTTCAGGATGAAATGCGCAAGGCCGGCGTTGACTGGCAAATGGTAATTTATGGTGGAGCTGTGCATAGTTTCACAAATCCCGGTTCAGGGAACGATGCAGCGAGCGGTTCAGCATATAACCGGATCGCGGATAAACGGTCTTTTGAAGCCATGAAAACATTCTTTGCCGAAGTATTATGAAACAGCGCATAATGATGAACATGGAATCGATGTATAAAGAGGCGATATCATACGATCTTTTCTTTTAAAAAAAATATGCGTATTGTTGAAGCAAATTTTTTAACCAAAGTCGAAATCTTGCCAGCCTGCAGCTCGCGGTCCACCGTACGCATGCAATTCTGTTCAATGATGCCGGTTTTGGTTTCTATTTATTTTCGCCCTTCACAAATTGCACCCCAAAAAAAATGCCCGACAAAAAAACCGACACATTGAAGGAATTTTATTTTATGTGACGAAAAAACACAAAGAAAAACAAGACGCTTTTTTACAAACGAACATTGATCGGTGTAGTGTTTTTGGAAAAAATGTAGTAAAGATGCTTAATGGTAAGAAGGAGGAAACCGTGTGATTGTTAGGGATTTCATGACTCCTAATCCTAAAACCCTGAAAGAAACCGACAAACTTAAGGATGCTGCTTTCCTTTTTTACAAATATAAGATTGGTGGAGCGGCGGTTGTCAACTCGATGAATGAAGTATGTGGATTTTTGGAACAAGAAGACATTGTCAAGGCGACAATGAAGCAAATGCCAGCTTCTCAACCAATAGCGGATTTGATGAACCGCAATGTTATTGTTATTTTCCCTGAGAATACAATGGAAGAGGCTTGGCAAATTCCGCAGCAGCACTTGCCAGTTGTGAATGAGGATAACAGATTGGTTGGGATTTTAAGTCGAAATGATTTTTTAAATCATTTTTACGCACAGCTTCGGCGGTCCCAAGACGAAATCGAATCTTTGATTCAGGGTGCTCACAGTGGAATTATTATTGTGAATTCATATGGCATTGTGGAAGTTTTAAATGAAGTAGCGGCTAAATTGGTTGGCGTGCCCGCGGATCAGGCAAAAGGGAACTTTATTCGCGATATCGTTCCTCATACCGGTCTTATGCAAGTGCTTGTTTCCGGAAAAAAAGAGAATAATATTCGTCTTGAAATCAATGGGCAGGAAGTAATGGTGAATCGTTCGCCAATTTGTGAAGGATCAAAAATAGTTGGTGCAATCGCCATTCTCCAGGATGTTTCGCAGAATAATGATATTATGAAGACCTTGGATGCAACGCAGCATAAAGTAGAAGCGATGGAAATTATTTTTGAAAGTTTGAAACAAGGGATTGTTGTATTGGATGAAAACAATATCGTTACGCTGGCGAACAAGTCATATGAAGAAATGATGGGAATTCCCCGGGAAGAATTATTGGGACGCGATGCCCGCGATGCAATTGAAAACTCGCGTATGCATATCGTGCTAAAGACAGGTGTTCCTGAACTGGCCGATTTGCAAAGTGTCAAAGGACGGCAGGTAGTAGTGAACAGAGTGCCGATTTTCAAGGATGGGATGATTATTGGCGCGATTGGTGAAGCCATGTTTAAAGATATTAGTGAAGTTGGGGCATTATTGCAGAAAGACAATGTTTTTAATTATGTGACCTCACGCAATGAAACGGCCATAAAGAAACAATCATCGGACCGGCATACTTTTGATACGATCATCGGCCGGTCGCGGGCGATGGTGCAGGCAAAGAATTTGGCTGCCAGGGCGGCGCAAAGTGACAGCACTGTGTTGATTTTAGGCGAAAGCGGGACCGGCAAAGAATTGTTTGCGCACGCCATTCACAATGCGAGCAAAAGGCGGGCGATGCCGTTAGTGCCGATTAACTGTGCGGCGATCCCCTCTGAATTATTGGAATCAGAGCTTTTTGGCTATGAAGAAGGAGCCTTTACCGGTGCCAAACGGGGTGGGAAAAAAGGCAAATTTGAATTGGCGGATGAAGGAACCATTTTTCTCGATGAAATTGGCGACATGCCCTTGGCAATGCAGGCCAAGCTATTGCGAGTCATGCAGGACAAAACTTTTGAACGGGTCGGCGGGGAGAAAACTTTAACTTGTGATGTCCGGATCGTTGCAGCGACGAATAAACCATTGTTGGAAATGGTTCAAAAGAATACATTCCGTGAGGATCTGTACTACCGGTTGAATGTGATTTGCATACAAGTGCCGCCGCTAAGAGAACGGCGAGAAGATATTGGTGAGTTGATTGACATCTTAATTCCCAGAGTATGTCACGACCTGGGCATTCCCTTGAAGCAGTTTGCGCCGGAAACATTGGCTCTGCTGCGTGAGTACAATTGGCCCGGAAATGTGCGCGAATTGATTAATATGCTGGAACAATTGGGTGCAACGGTAAGCTGTCCTACGATTACGCCCCGGAATTTACCGCCTTTAGGTCTTTTTAAATCCTCTCACGATAAAAGTCTGACGCGGCCAGTGGCAGGCAACATAAAAGAAACGATCGTTTCCTCCGAACGCGACTGCATTGTTGAAACGCTGCGCTGTACAAAGGGGAATAAGGCTTTAGCGGCAAAAGTACTGGGAATACATCGATCCACATTATATGAAAAAATGAAAAAATATCGGTTGGCATAAAGGGTCGATTGTCATAAGTGCAAGATTTGCAAATTCCAATGTGTCGGATAATGCTTGATGACTGTCTGATGCGACATTTTTTTCCCGACAGAAACTCGCTGTGTAGTAGGCAATCAGCGGGTTTTTGTGTTGGCATGTAATATGCATCATAAAATAGGGTATAGTCACAGGAAAGTGAAAAAAATATCAAATTAAAACAAGGAGGGGTAATGTAATGAAAGGAAAAACCATGGCGGAAATACAGGTAGGAGATTTCGCGGAATTTGCCAAGACTATTTCAGAAACGGATGTGTACCTGTTTGCAGGGGTTACCGGCGACTTGAACCCAGCTCACTTGAACCAGCAGGAAGCGGAAAAAGGAATGTTCAAATCGCGGATTGCCCATGGGATGCTGAGCGCAGGATTGGTTTCGGCTGTATTAGGGATGCAGCTGCCTGGGCCAGGAACGATTTACATGTCGCAAACTCTCAAATTTACCGCGCCGGTTATGTTTGGCGACACGATTACTGCCCGTGCTGAAGTGAAAGAGCGCATAGAAGAAAAAAACCGGCTAATATTGCGGACTACCTGTACGAACCAGAATGGGAAACTTGTACTTGACGGTGAAGCTACGGTTATGCCGCCGAAAGCCTAACAAGCAGAACAGATAGTTTATTTTAAAGGGTGCATTGTGCAGTTTGCTTTTCTTACAGTAATAACCTGGAGAGGCTGGCTGTTGCAAAGATAAAAACAAGGGGGCTTATTAATGGATTTCAATTTCACAGAGGAACAACAACTGATTCAACAGAATGCGAGGGAATTCGCGCTCGAGTATGTAGAGCCGGTTGCTGCGGAACTCGACAGAACAGAACGGTATCCTAAAGAACTGGTCGAAAAAATGACCGAACTGGACTTCATGGGCATTTGCTATCCGACGGAATATGGCGGAGCTGGTGCGGATTATCTTAGCTATATTCTTGTCCTGGAACAAATCTGCCGGTCTTGCGCTTCCACTGGAATTATTTATTCTGCACATGTTTCCTTGGGAAGTTTCCCGATTTATAACTGGGGTTCGGAAGAACTGAAACAAAAATATCTGGCTCCCATGTGCAAAGGGGAAAAACTGGGCGCTTTCGCTTTAACTGAGCCAGGTGCAGGTACTGATGCCGGATCAGGCCAATGCACGGCAACTCTCGATGGCGATGAGTATGTTTTGAACGGAACAAAATGCTTCATCACGAATGGCGGCGTAGCCGATGTATATATCGTATTCGCATTGACTGATCCGACTGCAGGAGTAAAAGGCATCAGCGCATTTGTTGTAGAAGCTGGCCTGCCTGGCTTTGAAATAGGCAAGCATGAAGACAAGATGGGTATTCGCGGTTCGCAAACTACCGAACTGATTTTCAAAAATTGCCGCATTCCGAAAGCCAATTTGATCGGCAAAGAAGGCAAAGGTTTCGGGATCGCAATGGGGACGTTGGATGGCGGCCGCATTGGCGTCGCTACGCAGGCTCTGGGAATTGCGCAAGCTGCGTTGGATGAAGCAGTAAAATTCGCCAAAGAACGTGTACAGTTCGGCAAACCAATCGCTACGAAACAGGCAATCCAATTTATGCTGGCTGATATGGCTACTCAGCTTGAAGCTGCTCGTCTGTTGGTTTATCATGCTGCCATGCTGAAAGAAGAAGGCAAGCCGTACAGCAAAGAAGCGGCAATGGCTAAAATGTTTGCTTCGGAAGCATCCGATTGGATTTGCAATAAAGCAATCCAAATCCATGGCGGTTATGGCTACATTAAAGACTTCAAAGTGGAAAGACTATACAGAGATTCCAAAATTACTACACTCTATGAAGGTACGAATGAAGTACAGCGGATGGTTGTTTCCGGAGCCGTTCTGCGCTAGTATTTCTGTTGTGATTGACGAGGGGACTTTTTGAGATTAAAACAAATGCACAGGACGAACTTTCTTGAAGTCCGTCCTGTGCTGATGAAGAAGGGGAGAATTATATGGAGATATTAGGTATTATCCTAAGCTTATTCCTACTGATGTTATTTGCATATCGGGGCTTTTCCGTTATTATTTTTGCACCGATCTTTGCACTGTTAGCGGCTTCGCTTCAAGGGTTCCATGTAATGCCTGCTTACACCGAATTATTTATGGCCAAAGCGGTAACTTATGTAAAAGCTTTCTTTCCTGTATTCATGCTGGGAGCAGTATTCGGCAAGATTATGGAGGATACTGGACTTGCAAAATCGATTGCTCATGCTATCATTAAAGGTCTTGGTAAAGAGAGAGCAATTCTTTCCGTTGTTTTGGCATCGGCTGTATTGACCTATGGCGGCGTAAGTTTATTCGTCGTTGTATTTGCCGTATATCCTTTTGCTGCTGCTCTTTATCGCGAAGCAGATATGCCCAAGCGGTTAGTTCCCGGAACGATTGCACTAGGCGCGTTTACCTTTACCATGGACTGCGCTCCTGGTACGCCGCAAATTCAAAACATTATTCCTACGAACTTTTTCGGTACCAACATTTATGCAGCTCCGATCAGCGGGATACTGGGCGGAACGTTGATTTTTATTTTGGGCATGGCTTGGCTGACATGGCGTAGAAAGAAAGCTCTGGCTGCTGGTGAAGGCTACGGTCCGCACACACTGAATGAGCCGGTCATTGATGAGAAATTATTAACGAATCTACCGGCTTGGCAGCTTTCGATGCTGCCGCTGCTGCTGGTTTTGGTTGTCAATTTTATTTTGACAAGCATGGTAAAATGGGATCCCAATCTGCTCGTGCCGTTTATCGCAATGAAATTGCCACTGACAGCACCTGCTGTTAAGAACGTCGTTTCGATTTGGGCGTTGATCATTGCCTTGGTTTCCGGTATTGCTTTAGCAATTGCTATTGGCTTTAGCCGCTTGCCGAAAGGCGGTCTGCAAAAATCGTTAAACGCCGGTGCGATCGGTTCTTTGCTGGCGATTATGAACACGGCTTCCGAGGTTGGTTATGGAAACGTCATTGCTTCGCTCCCGGGTTTCAAAGATATTGCGAAATTCTTGCTGGGAATCAAAATTGGCGCTTCTCCGCTGCCGTCAGAAGCAGTTACCGTTAACGTGCTGGCTGGTATTACGGGTTCTGCATCAGGCGGGATGTCCATCGCTCTTGACTTGATGGCAAAAGACTGGATGGCTTGGGCTCAATCAATCAACATGTCTCCGCAAATTCTGCACAGGGTTGCATCCATGGCTTCCGGCGGTATGGACACAATGCCGCACAATGGCGCTGTTATCACTCTGTTGGCTGTCTGCGGGTTGACGCACAAAGAATCGTATATTGATATTTTTGCCATGACTGTCATCAAAACAAGTATGGTATTTGTTATCATCGCGTTCCACACGCTCACTGGATTGCTGTAAAGAAGATTTGATTCAGGTGGAGTGAAAACTCCACCTGAAAATTGGTCGCGCTTTTCCGCCGGACGCAGTTTCTCTTATGCTTCAAACAGCTCAGCCAGCGGACAATCCACGACGGTGAACAGCGGATAAAGTAGATTGACTCTAAAGGAGGGCTCGTCTCATGAAGTTAATTACCAAGGAAGAAGCGGTTCAATTAGTCAAAGACGGCGACATGATCGGAATGACCGGTTTTGCCAGCATTGACCATCCGGAAACATTGAGCATTGCACTGGAAGAACGCTTTTTGGCAACCGGCCACCCCTGTAATTTAACTATTCAGTTCAGTGCCGGTATCGGTGATGGAAAAGCTATGGGGTCTAATCACTATGGAAATCCCGGCATGCTGAAAAAAGTCATTGCCGGACACTATGGATTAGCGCCTCGGTTGGCTCCAATGATTAACGACAATGTCATAGAAGCGTATAATTTGCCGCAGGGCGTTGTTGCCCATCTGTTCCGGGCGGCAGCGGGAAAAAAACCGGGAATTTTAAGCAAGATTGGATTGGGAACTTTTGTCGATCCGCGCATTGAAGGTGGAAAGCTGAATGCGAAAACGACGGAAGACCTTGTCAAAGTCATGGAAATTGATGGCGAAGAATATTTATTTTACAAGGCATTGCCTATGGACGTTGCACTGATCCGGGCCAGCACGGCCGATGAAAACGGAAACCTGACAATGGAACGGGAAGCGGTGTTCTGCGAGGCGATTTCTATCGCCGGAGCGGCGAAAGCCAAAGGCGGGATCGTCATTGCCGAAGTAGAAAGACTGGCTGCCAAAGGAACCCTGGATCCCAAAGCAATTAAAGTCCCGGGACTGTTGGTTGATTATGTGGTGATTGGCGACGCTGGCACATTTAAACAAACCAGCGGCGAATATTATAATCCTGCTTACACCGGTGAAGTGAAAATACCTTTAAGCGCACTCTCGCCGATGGCATTGGATGAACGGAAAATCATTGCCCGGCGCGCGGCTATGGAACTTGTTCCAAATTGCAAAGCCAATTTAGGCATCGGCGTTCCTGAAGGCGTTGCTTCTGTAGCGGCGGAAGAAGGAATAGGGAATTTATTGACTTTAACCGTCGAATCCGGCGGTTTTGGCGGCCTTCCGGCCAGCGGTGGCAGTTTCGGCGCAACCATCAATGCGGAAGCAATGGTTGACCATACGTACATGTTTGATTTCTATGATGGAGGCAATTTGGACATTACCTGCTTAGGCATTGCCCAAGTCGACAGCGAAGGAAATTTAAATGTCAGCAAATTCGGACCGAAGATAGCCGGTTGCGGTGGATTTATTAATATCACGCAAAGCGCAAAAAAAGTTGTGTTCTGTGGAACATTCACCGCTGGCGGGATGAAAGTGGCGGCTCAAGACGGCACATTAACGATCGTGAAAGAAGGAAAAGCGAAGAAGTTTATTCCGAAAGTTGAGCAGGTCACTTTTAGCGGCAAATATGCCCGTTCCATTAAACAGCCGGTTATGTACATTACGGAGCGTGCAGTATTCAAACTGGAAGAAGCAGGCTTGGTACTTACTGAAATTGCCCCGGGAGTTGATCTGGAGCGCGATGTTCTGGCTCAGGTCGATGCGAAAGTAATAGTATCGCCGAACCTTAAATTAATGGATGCTCGTATTTTTAAAGATGAGCCGATGAATTTGGCGGCAGATATTCTTAAATAAAAGGGGGAGATCAAGTGTCAGAGTTTAGTACTTTATTGGTTACGGAAGAAAATGGAGTTGCGGTGGTCACTATAAACCGTCCCAAGGCGCTGAATGCATTAAATAGTACCGTTTTGGATGAATTATCAGTTGCGTTTGACGAATTGGCTGTAAATGACAGTGCCAAAGTGATTATTTTGATTGGCAGCGGGGACAAAGCATTTGTTGCCGGCGCCGATATCACCCAAATGAAAGACATGAATGTTATTGAAGGCAAACTCTTTGCTGAAAAAGGTCAGCATGTCTTTACCAAAATTGAACAATTCCCGAAACCTGTTATTGCAGCGGTTCATGGCTTTGCCTTGGGCGGCGGCTGTGAAATTGCAATGGCTTGCGACATTCGGGTTGCGTCTGATGCAGCGAAGTTTGGCCAACCGGAAGTAGGTCTCGGAATTATTCCCGGTTTTGGCGGCACGCAGCGTTTGGCTCGCTTGGTTGGCCGTGGAATGGCAAAATTATTGATTTATACAGCAGATATCATTGACGCACCGGAAGCTTTGAGAATTGGATTGGTACAAAAAGTTGTTGCGCCGGAAGCATTGCTTGCGGAAGCTCAAGCAATTGCTAAACGCATCCTGAAAAAGAGCACAATTGCAGTTAACTTGGCCAAAGATGCGATCAACCGCGGCATGGAAATGGATATCCCCAACGCCATGCAGTATGAAGCGTACATTTTTGGAACTTGTTTTGCAAGCGAAGATCAAACGGAGGGCATGACAGCCTTCGTAGAAAAACGCAAACCAGCATTTAGCGGAGTATTTGCCAAAAAATAACGAAGCAAAACGGGGGGCTGGTGAATACCTCCCCCCTATCTTTTTAAAAAAGGAGCGGTCATATGCCTACAATCATAGCATGCTACAAATGGGTCCTGGATGAACAGGATATTAAAATCAATCCTGGGAGCCTGGACCTGGATATCAGCCGGGCGAAA